>ERZ791868.71-NODE-71-length-116992-cov-18.135586_pt1 | contig 116992 bp, 97 predicted proteins | sample MGYA00510281_ERZ791868 | MGnify/ENA primary metagenome ERZ791868 (study PRJEB30046, sample SAMN00792046) | human gut metagenome | study: EMG produced TPA metagenomics assembly of the A metagenome-wide association study of gut microbiota in type 2... | reverse complement strand
GTGGGAATAAATTCACATGTTATTGTGCAACACCCATTATCCTGTAATGTGTAAATTTTAATATCTTTGAGCGACCTTGAAGAGCAATCTTTCAGGTCGTTTTTTCTATGCCCAAAAGTCCGATAAACACTGGACTTTTGGCAATAAAACGGTAGTTTTATTCGGAGTTTAAAAAATACAGACAGGGGATAACAAAAATTACCCCAAAGAGAGTAGAAGGACTTGTAAAATGACATCAAGTGTTATTGTGCAACACCCATTATCCTGTAATGTGTAAAATTCAAGCAGTTGCAGGAGGCTTTGCTGTACAAATATTTATATTTTGATACCTAAACCGTAGGTGACTTAAAAAACGCCTCTAATTTCTGCGCCGTTTTTATCATATACTGAACCTCCAATATGTACAGCGTTTTTTGCAAGACCTGCATATCCACGCATAATGACAGATACGCTGTTAAAGGAAAAAATCTGTGAGTAAATTTTGTCTGTTAATGCTGACAGATTTATGATACAATGGTGCTGTTAGTTTGAAATGAAAAGTGGGTAGAAATATAAAAAATGAGGAAACTGAATTTTACAAAAGCACTTAAAAACGCATTACCGTATGTATTAACGCTTATACTTGTCGGTATAATGACTTTTGTTGCGGAAATATTGGGTGAGGGGGAGATAATCTTTCCTGAAATAACGGCACTTGCAATTGGCTATATGGTTACACAAAAGCAAGGTTGGAAAGTCAATGACAGCCGAATGATTGCGTTAATTGCGATTTGCGCTGTTGCGGGTGTGCTGACAGTCCGATACATAAAAGTCGGGCTTTATCTTGAAATATTGATTGCATTTGTATTTGCACAAATTCTCTTTATGCTTTCGGGAACAACATTTGCACCGATGATTTCGGCAATTGTGTTGCCCGTTATGATGCAGACCGAGAGCTTTATATACCCGATTGCCGCATTTTTGCTGACAATTGCGGTTGTATTATTCCGCAGATTTCTTTTGAAAGTTAAAATAAGAGATAAAGAGGATTTTCAGTCGGTAAACCTGCATACAAAGAGTGATGTGATTGACACAGCCGTAAGAACAATCTGTGTTGCCGTTGTGGGATTCTTCGCAATTTGGTCGGGTTTTAAATTTGCAATTGCACCGCCGTTACTTGTGGCGTTTACGGAATTTTCCCGTCCGAAAAATAAGGCTCGCAACAAGCCGGTAAAGACGGTTTTGCTGATAACAGTCGGTGCATTTGTCGGAGCGGTTTCAAGATATGTGCTGAATATGACTCTCGGATTGCCGTTGACAGTTGCCGCATTGACAGCCACGGCGATAATGCTTGTAATTGTTTACTGCACAAAAATGTATATTCCACCTGCCGGAGCATTGACAATTTTGAGTATGATTATTCCGAGTGAAAGCGTACTTTTGTACCCGTTGCAGATACTTGTCGGAACTGCGGTAATAATGCTGATTTCACGGCTTTTGTTTATGAAACGGCAAAATTAAAATAATCTTAATTTAGTTATATTATTCTATAGAGGAAATTAAATGGATATATTTATTACAATTTTAGTTACATTTTTTGCAGGAATGGGCGCAGGTCTCGGAACAGGTTTTGCAGGAATGAGTGCGGCGGCTGTAATAAGTCCGATGCTCATAACTTTTCTTAATATGGATCCGTATATGGCAGTCGGAATCGCACTTTCGTCCGATGTTTTGGCGAGTGCAGTTTCGGCTTATACATACCATAAAAATAAAAATCTCGATGTCAGAAACGGTTTGATTATGATGGCGAGTGTGCTTGCGTTTACGATTGTCGGCAGTTATGTTGCAAGCATTGTTCCTTCAGCTACAATGGGCGGATTTTCCGTGTTTATGACATTTTTGCTCGGCATAAAATTTATCATCCGTCCCGTTATGACAACTAAAGAAGCTATGCTCGGTGTGTCGGCAAAAAAGAGGGCAATCCAGTCTGTAATCTGCGGAATGTTAATCGGCTTTATCTGCGGATTTATAGGTGCGGGCGGAGGAATGATGATGCTTTTGATTTTGACGACCGTGCTGAACTATGAATTGAAAACCGCTGTCGGCACAAGCGTATTCATTATGACATTCACCGCCCTGACAGGCGCAGCTTCGCACTTTATGATTGGTGGCACACCCGATTGGTTTGTGTTCATTCTCTGCATAGCGTTCACCCTTATATGGGCGAGAATTGCCGCCGTCTTTGCAAACAAAGCTAAGCCCAAAACCCTGAACCGTGCAACAGGCATTGTCCTCGTGGTGTTAGGTGTTGTTATTATGGGATTTAAGCTTTTAGCAAAATAAAAATTGACAGTTTAAAATTTAAAATTCATGTCGGGCAATAGATTTGTAAAATGCAAAATTTCTGTTGCCCGATTTGTCAACGGTTATGTTGGGGCTAATCGAGTAGGGCGAAACAAATGCTCGCTTTGAACAATATTCGGGGGAAGTATGCTTTTTTAACAATTGCATTATTATTTCGCAAAAAACAAAGGAGCTGCGAAGAACGAAGTCTTAAACTTCATTTCTTCACAGCTCCTTAAATTTTCGTGTCAGATGTGCTGTACTCAGCTTATTCCCATAAGCTCCATAACTTCAATAAGTTGTTTTGCAGCGTTATCGGAGGTCACAACCTTGCTTTCTGTTATGACACGACCGACCGATTTGCCTTTATGAATAAATCCTGAAACCACCCTGTGAATATGAAAATAGGGGAGTAGCATCGGGGTTCATCACGATTTTTTGTGGGATGGTGAACGGACATAAGGAATAGAAAGATAGCAAATCGAGGTAAAAAAGAAGTCATCATCACGGTAACCGTAGCCGATTCGTTTAGCGACCTTGATCTTGTTGTTGAAGCCTTCGAGCTTGCCGGTGCTGATTGAGTAGATGGCATGGGCAGCTAAGCCGGGGAGCCGTTTTTCTTTTTGAACTGCAAACCGTACCAATGTGGGAATCTCACTTTCTTTTGCCGCCTTAAACCATTTTGTCCATCCGATGACTGCCGACAAGGAGTCGGGAGGCATATCTTCAAAGAACTTTTCAAAATCCTTCATCGCTCTGCCCTTTCCAACCCATAAGATATCTCCCTACTCCAAATCCATCACGCAGGTTGCGTAACTCAGTTAGGGGGCAGACTACTTTTAAAACTATAGCTTTTGAGTAGGGGTGCAAAATGAATTTTTAGTTATTATAATTTATTAACGGAATTATAATCTTCCTACTTAATCTATCATTTGTGGAGTTATAATTATAATTTATTATGGCATACAATCGTATGATAACGTTAATAATTATAAACTTTTAGGTTTTGCACATGAGTTGCGAACTTTTATTGGACAAGGCAGATAGACACGCATAGGAGAAAAATAATCAGTGCTTTTAGATTTCATCATATTCAAAATAAATCTAATGCCGTAAATCCCCATTGCATATACAGGTGCGTTTACCGTAGTGAGCGGAGGGTTTGTATATCCCGAAAGCTCCGTGTTATCGAATCCCATAACAGAAATATCCTCAGGAATTTTGTAACCGTTTTCTTGCAGAGCTCTCATTGCACCGATTGCAATATGATCACTTGCCGCAAAAATAGCTGTGGGGAGATTCCCTTTGCTGATCATTTCTGACATCATTTTATAACCGGATGATGTTAAAAATTTGTCCTGCATAATAAACCCATCATATTTAATGTTTAGTTCATCGCAAATGTCTGTGAAAGTGTTGAGTCGTTTATCAGGAAATATCGTTCCGTCCTCAAGCTGTTCAATGCCTCCGATAAAGCCAACTGTTCTATGGCCTAAATCATATAGATATTTAATTGCATCGGACACTGCCTGACGAAAGTCGAGCGATACGGATGTGATTTCAATATTCTCAACGGTCATATCAAGAAAAACAATTTTATTATTCAATGAATGCAGTAATTTTATTTCTTGTTTACTAAACTTTCCGAGGCAGATTATGCCATCAACATCACAGAGTACATTCCGATAGTCATTGTCTGTTTTAAATGTTCGTACAATACTTATATTATTTTTTGAACAGTAGTCCTCGATACCCTGTCTCATCAAAAAGTAATAATTATCTTCAATTTCCTGTTTGGAAGAGAACCATTGTAGAATTCCAATGCGACATGAAGGTGCTGATGTAACCTTTTTTTTCTTTACATAATTAAGTTCTTTAGCTGCTGCAAATATTTTTTGCTTTGTTTCAAGCGAGGTGCTGAGGGTAGTGTCGTTATTAAGCACTCTTGAAACAGTAGCTACTGATACATTTGCCTTTTTGGCAACATCTCTGATTGTAGCCAATTGAATCACCTCACTACCATTATAGTGAAATATTACTAAAAAATCAAGTCGTGTTTAGTGAAAAACAGAGAAAGCAAAAATGTTTACCAAAAACTATTGACAGTTTACGAAACAAAACATATAATTTAGTTAACACAAAAACAAAAGAAACATTATTGTTCAATAATGACGAAATCTTTTGTGCAGATTGTCACGGCGTTTCATTTAAAATTAAAAGGAGGAAAAATTATGAAACAGACATCATCACAACCAAGACTTGATGGCAAAATCCCAGGTAGAATCAAATACACCTTTGCTTTAGGTGCCCTCGGCAAAGATATGATTTATGGTATGATTGCCACATTTTCAATGATTTATTTCACAGACATCATCAAAGTAAACCCGGTATTTATCGGCGTAATGTTCTTTGTTGCAAAGCTATGGGATGCCTTTAATGATTTGTTTATGGGTATGATTGTTGATAACACACGCAGCAGATGGGGTAAATTTATTCCATGGCTTGTAATAGGTACACTGGTTAATTCAATTGTATTTGTTGTTTTATTCACAGACTTCCACCTCGATGGCGTTGGACTTTGCGTATTTGCAACAGCAGCTTACATACTCTGGGGTATGACTTACACAATTATGGATATTCCTTATTGGTCAATTATTCCTAACCTCACTTCAAATCCTGAGGAGAGAGAAAAAGTTTCGGTACTTCCGAGAATCTTTGCAAGTATCGGACAGTCACTTGTTATTGCAGGCTTTGGTGTTCAGATTATTGAGGCTCTCAGCGGCGGCACAACAAATCAGGCAGGTTATCACAGATTTGCAATCATAATTGCAATTGTATTTATTCTTACAATCGGTATTACAGTAATCAATCTTCCGAAAAAGAGAGATGATTCTGTTCCGGAAAAGAAAGTTAAGTTTAAAGATATTTTCTCAATCATCGGCAAAAACGATCAGCTCCGTTGGGCTGTAACCCTTATCTTCCTTTACAACATCGGCATTCAGTGCATTATGGGTGTTGCTACATATTATTTCAAATATGTTTGCGGCAACGCAGGAATGATGTCATCATTTATGATCAGCGCATCAATCGCAGAGGTTGTAGGTCTTATCGTATTCCCTAAGGTTGCAAAATTTCTTTCAAGAAAAACTTCGTTCCTTCTTGCGTGTCTTTTACCTGCATTTGGTCTTGTAATGCTTTTGCTCGTAGGTATTTTTGCTCCGCACAATGTTGTGCTCACATCAATCTCAGGTGTTATTGTAAAACTTGGTACAGGTCTTGAACTTGGTTGTGCAACAGTATTCCTTGCAGATGTTGTTGATTACGGTGAATTTAAGCTTGGAACAAGAAATGAAGGCGTTGTATTCTCACTCCAGACGCTTATCGTAAAATTCACAGCAGCTCTTACAGCACTCGGTATTGGCGCGGCACTTGGAAGCACACAGTATATTCCGGGTCAGGAACAGTCATTTGCAACAGTAGCATCAATCAGTACACTTATGTGCATTGTTCCTGCAGTTTGTATGCTTATTGCTTATGTTGTTTACAGAAAGAAATATAAGCTCAATGACGGTATGATGAAGAAGGTTATCAACACAATCAGTGCAAGAAGAGAAGGCAAGATTGATATGACACAACAGCTTGATGAAAGCGGCAATACAGAGCCTTCTGTATTCCTTCCTACAGTTACGGAAAAGGCAGGTAAATAAAATGATTGATACTAAAACAGCAATTGAAAAAATTACAAACGGCGAATTTGATAATCTTTTCACTGATATATATATAGATTCATCAATGATTGATTATCAGAAAAAAAGATATGTTCATGCAATTGAGCAGTATGAAACAATTTTTTGCCCTGATAAAGTAGCAATATTCAGTGCGCCCGGCAGAAGTGAGGTTTGCGGTAATCATACAGATCACCAGCACGGAATGGTGCTTGCAACATCAATTAATCTTGATACTATTGCTGTGTCGGCCAAGAATAACAATGATATTGTAAGATTTGTTTCTGACGGTTATGATATGATTACTCTAAATATAAATGACCTCGAAGTAAATAATGATGAGGCAGGCACAACAGTCAGCCTCATCAGAGGTGTTCTTCGCGGACTTAAGGATCATGGATACAAAATTGGCGGATTCAATGCTTATGCAACAAGTGATGTACTTGTCGGCGCAGGACTTTCATCGTCAGCAGCTTTTGAAGTAGTTGTCGGAACTATTATTTCCGGCTTATATAATGATATGAAAATAAATTCAGTTGAGATTGCTCAGATTTCTCAGTATGCTGAAAATGTATTTTTCAAAAAGCCGTGCGGACTTATGGATCAAATGGCTTGTTCAGTCGGAGGAATGGTTAACATTGACTTTAAAGATCCGACAAAGCCAATTGTTAAGAAAGTACCTACCGAATTTGAAAAATATGATTACAGTCTTTGTATTGTTGACACAAAGGGCGATCATGTTGATCTTACAGATGATTATGCTATGATTCCCTCGGAAATGAAAAAGGTTGCAAATTTTCTCGGAGAAGATTATCTGAGAGATTGCGATTCAAACGAATTTTATATTCGTCTTGACGAAATTCGTGAGGCTGTCGGCGACAGACCGGTACTTCGTGCAATTCATTTCTTTAATGAGGAGCATAATGTTAAAAATGCCGTTTCATCACTTGAAAACGGTAAATTTGACGAATTTCTCAGTGCAATCAGAAAATCAGGAGATTCATCATTCAAGTATCTTCAGAATGTATATACAACAAGAGATATTCAACATCAGAATATCTCGGTAGCCCTTGCACTCAGCGAAAGCCTTCTTCGCAATTACGGCGTGTGCCGTGTTCACGGCGGTGGATTTGCAGGAACGATTCAGGCGTTTGTCAAAAATGATTTTGTAAGTAATTACAAAGAATTTATAAATAAAATTTTCGGAGAAAACTCCTGCCATGTTCTCAAAGTGAGAAAATACGGCGGAATAAAAGTAATGTAATTATGTAGGTTTTGTTTTTATTAAGGAGGACAAAATGAAAATTCTTGTTTTAGGCGGTGCCGGATATATCGGTTCGCATACAGTTTACAAACTTATTGAAAGCGGTAATGAGGTTGTAGTATTCGATAACCTTGAAACAGGTCATATCGAGGCGGTTCATCCCAAAGCAAAATTTTATAAAGGCGATCTCAGAAACAGAGGTGAAATTGACAGCGTTTTTGATAAAGAAAAAGGTATTGATGCTGTAATTCATTTTGCAGCCAATTCACTTGTCGGTGAAAGTATGACTAACCCTCTCAAATATTATGATAATAACCTCAACGGCACGAAGGTTTTGCTTCAGTCAATGGTTGCGCACGGAATTGATAAGATTGTATTTTCATCAACAGCGGCAACATACGGTGAGCCTGAGAGAACTCCTATTCTTGAAACAGATCCGACAAATCCGACAAACTGCTACGGAGAAACAAAAAAATCCATGGAGAGAATGTTCTATTGGGTTGAAAAGGCACATGGTTTAAGATATGTTTCTCTCAGATATTTCAATGCCTGCGGCGCACATATCAGCGGAAAAATCGGTGAGGCACATAATCCTGAAACCCACCTTATTCCGATTATTCTTCAAGCGGCACAGGGTACCCGTGATCACATAAGTATTTTTGGTACTGATTATCCCACATCTGACGGAACTTGTATTCGTGATTATATCCATGTTACTGACCTTGCACAGGCTCATATTCTTGCAGTTGAATACCTTATGAACGGCGGTAAAAGCGATATATTCAATCTTGGCAACGGTGTAGGCTTTTCTGTTCGTGAGGTCATTGAAAAAGCAAAAGAGGTTACACAGAAAGATATTAAGGTTGTTGAAGAAAGCAGACGAAGCGGCGATCCTTCTGTATTGATTGCATCAAGCGATAAGGCGAAAACTGTACTTGGCTGGAAACCTGAGTATGATGATCTGGGAACAATTATTAAAACAGCGTGGAAATGGCATTCAACACATCCCAACGGCTATAGTAAGTGAGGCGATATTTATGAAGAACAGCGTTTACGGCTTAATATTAAGACTTGTTTCATACGGAATCAATACAGGGCTTATTGAAAAAGAGGATATAATCTACACGCAAAATAGGCTTTTGTCGTTGTTCCATATGGATGAACCAGATGACAGTTGTACTTGCCTTACAGCAGATAACGAGGATACTCTTGAAGAAATTTTGTCGGGACTTCTTGATTATGCATACGAAAAAGGAATCATTCCCGAAAATACAGTAACATATCGCGACTTATTTGATGTGAAACTTATGGCTTCACTTGTTAAGCGACCGTCAGAAGTAATAAGAGAATTTTGGCAGAATTATAGCTGTTCTCCTAAACTTGCAACCGATAGCTACTATAAATTCAGCTGCGATACCGATTATATAAGAAGATATCGTATTAAAAAAGACTTAAAGTGGAAAACATCAACCGAATACGGTGATATTGATATCACGGTAAATCTTTCAAAGCCTGAAAAGGATCCGAAAGCTATTGCAGCGGCAAAACTTCAAAAACAGTCGGGCTATCCGAAATGCTTGCTTTGTAAGGAAAATGAAGGATATGCCGGAAGAGTAAATCATCCTGCAAGAGATAATCACAGAATTATTCCGCTCACCATTGACGGAGATAACTGGTTTATGCAATATTCTCCGTATGTTTATTACAATGAACATTGTATTGTATTTAACGGTGAGCATACACCAATGGTAATCAATGATTCCACATTCAGAAAACTGTTTGATTTTATTTCACAGTTTCCGCATTATATAATAGGTTCAAATGCCGATTTGCCGATTGTAGGCGGTTCAATACTTACACATGAGCATTTTCAGGGCGGAAGATACAGTTTTGCACTTAATAGGGCAGAGGTTGAAAGAAAGTTTACGGTTAACGGCTTTGATGATGTAGAGTGCGGAATTGTAAAGTGGCCTATGTCAGTTGTAAGATTGACAGGTAAAAATAAGGACAGCATTATTTCATTATCTTCTCATATTCTAAAGAGCTGGAGAGCGTACACGGACGCAGAAGTTGGCATTTTTGCCGAAACAGACGGTGAAATTCACAACACTATCACTCCGATTGCTTTTACAAAGGATGGAAAATTTGTTATTGACCTCGTTCTCAGAAACAATATTACAAGTGAAGAGCATCCTCTGGGAGTATTTCATCCTCATGCGAATTTGCATCATATTAAAAAAGAAAATATCGGCCTTATTGAAGTTATGGGACTTGCAGTATTGCCCTCAAGGCTTAAAGATGAAATGGCTATTTTAAAGGATGCAATTCTTAATCACAAGGATGTAAGTGAAATTCCGAAAATCAGCAAACATTCCGAATGGGTAAAGGAATTTGTTTCGCAGTATGATGAAATCAATGAAAATAATATTGATTCAATAATTCAAAATGAGATAGGAAAGGTGTTTCTTAATGTTCTTTTGGATGCAGGTGTATTCAAAAGAACTTCTGAAGGACAAAAGGCTTTTGATAAATTTATAAAGACGCTGTAGTAAAGGAAGTGCTAAAATGTCAAAGGTAAGGGTAGTGAATTTTGAACCTACATCCAAAGGTGAAAACACTCATCTTTATATAATAGAAAATAACAGCGGAGCAAGCGTGACATTATGTGATTTAGGCGCAAGTGTCGTTTCGATAAAAGTTCCCGACAAAAACGGTAGTATTAGAGATGTAGTTCTCGGCTATGAGCACATTGACGGTTATGAATTTGACGGAACATACTTCGGTGCTACTGTCGGAAGATGTTGCGGAAGAATTGCATACGGCAAGTTTACTCTTAACGGAGAAGATTATCAGCTCCCTGTAAACAATGGGAGTAACCATCTACACGGCGGATATAACAGCTTTAGCCGCAAAGTGTGGCTTGCGGTAGTTGATGATAAAGTTCCAAATACAGTTCTATTTATGCTTGATAGTCCCGACGATGATGAGGGCTATCCCGGAAATATGAAGGTCTTTGTACGCTACACCTTTGATGATGAAAATGTACTTACGATAAAATGGTCGGCAGTTTCCGACAAAGACACAATATGTAATCTGACCAATCATTCATATTTCAATCTTAACGGACATAAAAGCGGTAAAGTTACAGAAAATCACAAGCTGAAAATAAATGCAAATTTCTTCATACCGATAAATTCAAACCTCAATCCCACAGGAGAGATAACTCCCGTTAAGAATACATCGTTTGATTTTACCGAACCCAAGTTAATTGGAAATGGTATTGACAGAAAAAACGAGCAGATTGGTTTTGCAAACGGTATTGATCATATGTTTGTGCTGAATCATTCTGATGAAGAATCTGTGCTTGCGGCCGAAGCTGAGGGTATTGATAGCGGAATCACATTAAAATGCTATACTTCTCAGAAAGGTGTTCATGTATATACAGCAAATTATGTCGATGTGTTGCCAAATATGGGAAAGGATTCAGCAACATACGGAGAAAATTCGGCGTTTTGTCTTGAAACCCAAGGCTTTCCCGATGCTGTAAATCACAAGACTTTTCCTACGACAATATTAAAAGCAAACGAAAACTATACACAAACTACAAAATATATTTTTGGTATAAACAAATAAAATAAGCTAATTTCTAACTCCTTTTAAAAATAAAATCTCTCTAAAATCAAGGACCGCCTATTTTTCTTAGGTGGTCCTTGATTTTTAATCTATGAGGATGTTTCATAATTTACAGTATTACACCGTCTTAAAAATATTCTGTTTTAGCGGTTATGTGCAATTCTGCATGAAAATCACCCTGTTCTGTTTGCACCGTAAAACCGGGATATTCCTCTTGCACGGCTGTTCTTACAAACTACATTTTTTATTGCCCGTGTATTTTTTAGCGCTGTTTTTGCTTTTATATTAAAATACGCTTAGGATAGATTTCTTTACCCTCCGCATCAAATTCAAAATTTTCATTACCCCAACTTTTAAAAAAATAATCACTTTTCCCTAATATTTTATTACGATTAAGATCTTTACACTTGTCCCAAATATTTTTAAGTGGTTTTTGATCCATTGGGCAATGACAATACTTGAATATTTCTTTTAAAATTCTTGTGAACTTATTTTTCCTTATTCCAATGTAATCATTATGCTTATGTGGTACCGAGTAAACTCATTAACTAATACAATAGCAAGTGATATAAAGCTGTCATCTGCTACAGTAAGAAGGGCAATTAAGGATTTAAGAAAAACCAAATTGCTGGTAACCAAGCAAAGATACAGAGATAACGGCGGTAATAACTTGCTGACTTATAAAATTGATAGTAAATTCTTAAATGATCGACTGTTTAAGAGTGTATTGAAAAACATTTTAATATTTGTTAGAATTTAAGTGGTGATGAGAATATGTTAAATATTGCAGTAGTAGATGATGAAATTGTATTTGTTGAAAGTCTGATTAACAAAATAACAGCGGTATGTGAAAAGCTTAATTTGAAATTTAAAATTGACAAATACTCAAACGGATTTGATATACTTGAAAATTATAAAAGTTATCATCTAATTTTTCTTGATATTGAAATGCCATCAATGGACGGTATTGAAACAGCAAAAACGATTAATAAATCAAAGGGCGATTCTGAAATACCCTTTTTTGTTTTTATTACAAGCCATGATGAATTTGTTTTTGATGCATTAAAAAGTTTTCCTTATTCATTTATACGAAAATCGGATATTGATGATGAAACGAGTTTTTCTGAAATTATGATAAAAGTATCAAAAGCCATTGATAATAATTGCAAAACCATAAATATAAGAACTAATAGACAAGAGGTTGTTTTAAAAATAGCAGACATAGTTTTCATTGAAAAGTATAAAAATTATTCTTATATCCACACTAAATCAGAAAAATATCCTGTGAAATCATCACTTGTGTTTTACGAAGAAATGCTTTCTGATTTTGGCTTTATCCGTTGTCACGAAGGTTATATAGTTAACTTGAATAACATTAGTAAAATATTCGATAAAGCGATTCTATTGACCAATAATGAAACTGTTCCAATGAGTAGGAATAAATGTAAAATGGTTAAAGAAGCTTTTGTGAAAAGGACTGTTTGTTATAATGTATACTGATATAATAAATGTAATTTTTGAATTATTTGTGAATTTTTTTCAAGGGACAGTATTTGTGACTTATTGCTATAAATTTTTAACTCCGTCACGAAAGACATTTGTAAACAGAATGGCTTACTTTTTTGCAGTTGCAATGATGCTTTTATCAATTACACTAATTAATTATCTGTACATATCTTTTGCGTACATAGAAACCGTTATCTTTTTTGCTATAATGATTCCTTATTCTATTTTATTCTTTAAAGACAAAATATTTGTACGAATATTAATTCCATTATCGCTTAATGTGTTGTATTCTACATTATCATTCGGCATAAATTATTTCTTCTCAGGTGTTATTGATTGCGACTATAACTATCTTATGACAGAGAGCACAATTTACCGTTACATTTATGTGATTTTATCAAATATGATATTTCTGATCATTCTTTTTATTGCATATAATTTGCTTAAAAGTCGTTTTTACATGATGAGAAAAAGAGATGTGTTGCTGTCTCTTGCGACCCCAATTGTGAGCATTGCAATTGCGGCTCTTACCTTTCTTGTATCTTCAAACGCGCAGATGTCAAATCTTAACCGATTAGTATTGGGGTTGATTTCAATACTAATTCTTTCGTTTAATTTCCTTAATTTCTATCTTATAAAGAACATATCGGGAAATTTTGAATTAAGAAATGAAAATGTAATTGCTAATAAAGAGAAAGAACTGTATAAAGCTCAAATTGCGAGTTCTGAAAAATATATGAGCAATATTTCTTCAGTTAAACACAATATCCAAAATCAATTATTGTGTATTGAAAACCTGATTGATGAGCATAAATATACCGAAGCAAGAACAATGTGCAGAAACATTGTTAATGACATTAAGGCTAACACTCATTTTTACAAAACAGGTTATGAATATCTTGACGCTATATTAAATATAGTGAACGAAAAAACCGCTGAAAGCAATATAAAATTTACGGTAAATTGTGTCGATAATCTTAATTTTATAGATGGCGATGATTTGGCAGTGCTTATTGGAAATCTTGCAGATAATGCTATTGAAGCACTTGCCCACGAGGAGAAAAAAGAACTGAAAATAGAAATCATACAAAAAGGTGTGTATGAAATTTTGAGTGTGCAGAATTACTGTACTGAATCCGTTTTGGATACTAATCCTGAACTTGTTACAAATAAACCCGATTCACAAAACCATGGATTTGGTTTAACCAGTGTTAAAAAGATTGTCAGAAAATACGGAGGTGATATTACTTATTGCGAAGAAAATAATTATTTTTTCGTAAATATAATGTTTGAAATACCAAATATACCCTAATAACGACCAGATATACCCATTTAAATAATACTTATTAAGAATCTGCTATACTTCTAATAGAAATTGTTGAGGAAACATGATTATGCAACATCGCCTATCAGAATGTATAGCAGACTTTCTTTTGTCACAAAAAGTAATAAAAAAACAAGAAAAAGAAATATATGTCTATGGAACACAGCTCGTTATTTCTTCAATACAGGAAATTCAAGTGTTGTATTTCTTGGATAATAATTAAATAGCAACATCATTTCCTATATACTTTTAACATGTTATCCGTAAATTTTGACATAGTTGTATCAATAAACTTTTGTTTAAAGTAAATTATTATTATACAGAGGAGTAAGCTGATGAAAAAATTTGTAAGTATTTTATTGGCAGTCGTATTAATATTTTCTGTTTTAACCTGCGTCGGATGTGAAGCAGACAAAAAAGAGGAGAATACAATTACTTATTATCACTATGAACCGCAAGTATCAACAGTCAGCTCCCTTATATATGATTATAACAAGAAATTTGGTAATACAGATTATAAAATAAATGTTGTTGAGTTTGATAATATTGAAAAAATGACAAGTCAACTTACAACTGAGCTTATGGCAGGGAAAGGTCCTGATATTATTACATCTGGTGAATTATCTCTATTATCATTATCAACAGAAAAACTTATTAAACAGGGTGTATTTGCAAATATTGACGATATTATTTCTAATAGCGAAGACAAGGATAAATTGAAATTATCCGATTATAATTCTAATATTCTTGATGCGGGTGTTTACGATGGAAAAAGATATTTTATTCCTGTAACATTTGAGCCTCAGATTTTACTCTCCTCATCAAGCAAATTATCAAAATATTTAGACAACGAACAACCGGATTTAACATACGGTAACATCAAAGAATTGAGCGGAAATATTAATAACGACGATAATAATCAAGCTCTGTTTTCCGGCGTTGAGGATTATAAAAATGTTTTTCTTAATTTAATAGATGAAAATGTTGACTTCTATTCTCAAAAATATGATTTCGATAGCGATGACTTTAGAAAGTCTGTCACCTCACTAAAAGAACTATACAGCAGTAATGAGAAAAATTAAGATAACATAGTGCCAATGTTATCATCGAACGGTCAGATTGAATTATTTGCGTTATATGATGAAATTGCAGACATTGAAAATGATAATGACGAGCCTATAATTTTGAATACACCGAATAAAGACGGTGAGTCCACGGGTGTTATAACCGATGCAATTTTTATTAGCAATAATTCCGACAACAAAGAAAAAGCTCTTGAGTTTATTGAGTATGCGTTATCGGAAAAGGTGCAGAGTGATTTTTGCGGAGCGAATATAGAGGAATATCTACCGACAACCTCTTACGGAAGTGGCTGGGAATATCCCGTCAACAATGAATCTTACAGTAAATTATTTGATAAAGCAAAAGAGGTAAAGTATATTAATAACACTGCAAATATTTCAGAAGCTAATTTTATGTATGCAAAGGATTACGTTGATAACATAAAAAGCTATAGACTTTATGGATTATATAATTATTATAACACAGAGGTTATAGGTGATATTGTAGATAAATTTTTATCCGATGAAATAGATGAAAATAAATTTCTTAAAGAGCTTAAATCAAGAACTGAAATTTATTTAGATGAATAGTGTTATGCAAAAATTAGGGATATTGCAGGTACGGATCGACAAGGTACTAGTGCATACGGTCTTGTAAAGGTAATTGAACATTTTGGTTTTCAGCAAAAGGTTGTTGAAGCTGATAAGTAATCATTAACCTCTAAATTACCTATACTTGCTATTGCACATGTAGTGATTGACGATTCCTTATTGCATTATGTGGTTATAACTAAAGTTAAGGGTGATACTGTAGTAGTTTCCGACCCTGCAAAGGGTTCATATGTTACTTTCAATTATTAATGAAGTGAATTTAACTCCGTGCATATTAATTTCGCTACTTATCCGTATGAATTAACAAGTAGAGCGTTATTGTTGATTTAAATAATAAAAATTCAGATAGACTACAGATTAATAATTTAGAATTATGTTAAGATATATAATCACAAGGTGAATCATTATGAAAAATAAAATTGCGATAATTTTAACATTACAATTTATTATTACTGTGTTTGCTTTCAGCGGATGTGGTGAAAGCACAGCTTCAAGCAATTCCTCAAAGCTTACATATTGTGCATACTATGAGGATGCTATTTGCGATATTATTAAAAGGTACAATAAATATTGTACAAAGCATTACGATGAGTCCTATCAAATTGAAATCGTGGAATTTGAATCTCAGGAAGAAATGAAATTAAAAATGTCAACAGAAATTATGGCAGGTGAAGGACCTGATATTTTTTCTTTGAGTCAAAAGCTTCCATTTGAGAAATTAACAGATAGCAAAACTATTGCAGATGTAAACGAGCTTATAAGTGAATTTAGTTATGATATAGGAATAGATAACTGCGATTCAAAAATTATGGATGCAGGAGTGATTGACGGTAAAAGATATTTTATACCTTTGTTCTATTCACCTGATGTTTTTATAACTACAGAGGAAACACTTAATAAGTACAATTTAACATCATCTGAATTTTCTTTTAAAGCATTATCTGAGAAACTTTCAAAAAATAAAAAAGAATATTCTCTTTTTGGAAGTGCCGATGATAATATTGCCTTTTTTTATTCGTTTTTAGATCAATATATAGATTTTAACAGCGGAAATACAGAATTTAACAGCGATAAGTTTTCGGAAGATTTGGATTCTATCTATAGCTTGATTAAGAATGACACTACCGACGAAAATGTTAATTATTTTTTATATGAAAATATAAATAATGGTGCTTCTATTTTATATAAGGAAATGCCTGCTTTTAGTGGTATAGTAAGGACATATTCGTGTTTAAAATATTTAGGATCAACTCCTGTGTTTGTAAATAATTACAATATGGATGATGATTCAATTTCTGCCTCTACAGATGTTGGTATTGCCGTTAATGATAATTGTAAAAATAAAGAAAAATTACTGCCTTTCATTAAGTACTGTTTGTCCTGTGATGTGCAAAAAAATATGAGTGAAGAATGTATGTATTTGCCTGTAAACAGCGATGCTATGGAAAAATGCATTGATTCAATAGATGAAGTAATAGATTTTGAAGATATAATTGTTAGTGATAAAGAAAAAGCTATTGTTGAAACTGCTGAAAGTGCGGCGATAAGAGATTATAAATATATTATAAACAACATAACAGAATGTAACTTATATAGCTTTAATTGTTTATCGGATACTTATTTTAATTCTTCGGTAATCAGTGATATAGTTGATAAATATTTAAACGGGGATATTTCAAAGGAAAAGTTTATTCATCAACTTACAGCAGCAACTGAGATTTATTTGAAGGAATAGATTATGTTAAAATTTTATTATATGTAATAGAAAACTTACAGAAATTTTCTTGTGTATGAGAGATATAAGAGGGTAGTATGAAAAGAAATAAATGGAGGATGTTCGCGCATTACCATTGGTCGTTGCCTTAAAAATGGTACATATTATGTTGCATCAGTTTCAGGTAAATGTTCAAGTTATTCAAAGCATTTAAGCAAAGCTTACTCATCAGCTAAAAACTCAAAAATGTCAAATGGTCAGTACTATGATTGGCCTGATGGAAGTATACACGGATAAGGATAAAATATAATTATGTTCACACGCTTTTTATTTAAAACACATGAATCTATTAAAGTCATACTAGCTATACTTTTAAGTGTTATAATAATTACTTCATTTTCAAGTTGTGCAATAAAAAATAACAGCGAACAAAATCATCTTGTTTATTACACATTAAATGATGAAGACTCTCTGTCTTGGATTATAGAAAAACACAATAAATACTGCATAAACAGTAATAATCCGTCTTTCCAAATTGAGATAGTTAAATTTAATTCTGAACAAGAAATGTCAACGCAGATATCAACTGAAATTATGGCAGGAAGTGGACCTGATATTATTTCACTTAGTCAAAAATTGCCTTTTGAAAAATTAATTGAAAGCCGTTCATTAATGAATATTTATGATTTGCTAAAAGATGATAATTCTTCAAATGCAATAAATCTTGATGATTATAACGTTAACATACTCAACGCAGGAGTTTATAATAACGGTTTATATATTGTACCGCTGTTTTATGGAGTTGATGTATTGGTATCTACAGAAGAAAGATTGAAAAATTTCGATATCAAAGAAGATAACGGCTTTTCTTTGACATACAGTAATTTTTCAGATGTATTTGAAAATTATTTTTTAAATGATGAAGGCTATTCATTTGTATCTAATGAGTTGTCGGATTTTTTGTGGTTTGATTATCCAATGCAACTCTTTTGCAGATTTTTAAACAGCTATGTTGATTTTGAAAATAAAGCTGTGTATTTTGATACCGATGAATTTAAAGATAATTTAGATGTAATGATGCAGATGTTGACGATTTCTCAAAAAAACAATACAAATGAATTGTTTGACGGATTGTATATAAATCGGTCATTTCCGTTGATGGCAGGAAATTATTCTTATTATCAATCTATAAATGAAACACCTGTAGTCTTTCGTGGATTGACAAAAAACAAAGATGTTAATTCCGCACACATACAGGTTGGATATGCAATTAATAATAATACGCAACTAAAGGAGCAAGCACTTGCGTTTATAAAATATACTCTTAGTGATGAAATTCAAGAAATTGGTGCAACAGCATCAGGAAGTTTGAGTTTTCCTGTGAATATATCTGTTTACGATAATGCTAAGCTTGTTGCCGGCTCAAGAACGGATGATAACAATAAAATCATCGGGATTGACAACGATTTTATGAAAGCATACATTGACATTGCCGATAATGTAAACGCTTGCACCTTGTATCGAGATGTGTCACATTCATATTATAATGACAATGTTATCGGTGACATTGTTGACAACTATATAAATAAAGGTATATCAAAAGATAAATTTATTCGTCAGCTTACATCGGCAACGGAAATTTATTTGACTGAGTAGGAATAAATTATGAGAAAATCTAAATTAACAAGAAAAAGAAAAGAACATATAGCAGCATACCTGTTTATATTACCGTCTTTTTTGGGCATAGCGGTGTTCTATATTGTGCCGTACATAATTTGTTTTATAAAAAGCCTGTATGTCGGCGATACTTTTGTGGGCATAGAAAATTACATACAGCTTTTTCAAAACAACACATTTTTGCTTGCACTTAAAAACACGGGCATATTTACAGTTACGGCGATACCGTTGTTAATGGTGATTTCGTTTTTGATAGCGTTGTTTCTTAATTCTTTTAATAAAATATCTTCCTTTTTCAGAAGTGCATTGCTTATTCCTGTTGTAGTTCCGATTGCATCTCTGATTTGCGTGTGGCAATTAGTTTTTGATGATTACGGTGCAATCAACGGATTACTTAATTCACTTGGATTTAATACTGTTGAATTTTTTAATTCGGAATGGTCTATGGTGATGATCGTTTTTATTTATGTGTGGAAGTACTGCGGATTTTGTGTGATTCTTTTTACGGCAGGCATTGCCAATGTTTCGCAATCTCTCTACGAAAGCGCAAGGCTTGACGGTGCCAAAACACATCAGCTTGTGACTAAAATTACTATACCTATGATTGCACCAACTACATTTTTTGTTTTTCTGATGGAACTTATTTATTCATTTAAAATTTTCCGTGAGGTATTTGCTTTGTTTGGCGATTATCCAAACACCAATGTGTATTTTTTGCAGAATTTCATCAACAACAATTATTACAATCTTAACTATCCAAGATTGTCGGCGGCATCAATTGTCTTATCGCTGTTTATAATTATTGTGCTGTTTATTTTCTTCTGCTTTGAAAGGAAACACAGCTATTCTTGAGAGGTTTGTTATGAAAGATACGGTTATGAAAATACTAAAATATATTTTGTTGATTGCTGTAACTGTGCTGTTTTTGTTTCCTGTCATTTATATGCTTGCTTGTTCATTTATGACAGGTTCACAGGTAAGCGAGATGCTCAATTTTTCTGACGGAAAATATAAAGAACTCAATATGATTCCGAATATGGCAACTTTGGAGCAGTTTTATCAGACTCTTTTCAGAAAACCCGAGTATTTGTTAAAGTTCTGGAATTCGGTTGTTTGTACTTTTCCGACAGTAATCGGTCAGGTTGCAGTATCATCATTGGCGGCTTTTGCTTTTGCAAAATTGAAATTCCCGTTCAGGGACAAGCTGTTTTTCATATACATAATTTTGCTCATTCTGCCGTTGCAGGTAACTCTTGTGCCTGATTATATGATTCTTGAAAATATGAATTTGCTGAATAATTTTCTTGCGGTAATTTTACCCGGAACTTTTTCAGCATTCGGAATTTGTCTTTTGAGGCAAAGTATAAAATACATTCCCGATTCCGCAGTTGAGGCGGCAAGAGTTGACGGTGCGTCATATTTGAAGATATTTACTAATATTATTCTTCCGCAGATTAAGGGCGGACTCATAACACTTGCGTTGCTCTGCTTTATTGATAATTGGAATGTAGTTGAACAACCGCTGATTTATTTTGATAATGAGGGTATGTATCCGCTTTCCGTAACGCTTACTGATGTAGGTAGTTCGGATTACGGCATAATATTTGCCTGCGGAGTTATATTTATGATTCCTGCATTGCTTATTTATCTTTACGGACACAGGGATATTGATTCGCCGTTTGTCGGAACTGATAAGGGATAGGAGAGAGGCTTTTATGAAAAAAGATAAGCTAAAGAGCGTAGTGTTGAAATTTTCAATTGTATTTTTTATTGTGATTGCATTACTTACATATTTTTCAAAAACAATCAATAATATGCTTCTTCCAAAGGTCAAAGTGGTTTCGGTTCAAACAGGTGTAATTGACGATACCGCAGGTTCAAATGATATGAAAACACATTATCTTTTGCCTGTTTCATCAGTGGATGGGGCAGGCAATACGGGAATAGTATTTGTTATAAATAAAACCGAAAACGGTGATGCAACAGTTGAAGAGGTTTCGGTGGATATATGTAACAGTGACGAGCTGTATTGCGAGGTGACATCGGACTCACTTTTTGGCGACAGTCAAGTTGTATATAAAACAACCAAGAGTATAGAAAACGGTTCAAGTGTTTATATTGAGGAGGAAACAGTGTGAGCAAAAGAAAGATTGTTTCGTTTCTGTTACTGCTGTTGCTGACTGTGAGCGTTTTTATTGCGAATATTATAATTATTGAAAATGCAAAAGGGCAATTGCCTGATGTTACTCAATTAACTTATGATAAAAATTCCGAAACTGCTCCAAAAACGGTTTCTGAACTTGAAAAGCTGTTTGAACGGATTACTGACAAAGGCATAGCTTTTTGTTCCGAGGGTAAAGAAACAAAAATTAAGGAAGAAACCGTAACTACGGTACTTGTGAATGAAAACTGGTTTTCGGATTATAAGGCCGAAATTAACGGCGAAAATATTTCGTCCAATAACATAGATAACAGAGATAAGGTTGCAATAATCGGAAGTTCTCTTGCTCTCAAACTGTTTTTTACAACAGATGCAGTCGGTAAAAAGATTTGCATTGACGGAAATCAATATACAATTTGCGGTGTGATATGCGAAAACGAAAGTTTAATAAATAAGTTTTCTGCTGATGACAAACAGAGAGTGTATGTTCCATATACAACATCCGAAAATTATGGTGACAGAACGGTTGATATGATTGTTTACGATAACTCGGTATATACGGGAGCAATTGTTGAGCAAATGGATTTGCCGCAGTATTATTCGGTTAATCTGAATGATAAAAATCAAACGCTCTCGTCATTTGAACATATTTTATACCTTGCAATATTTATCGGATTTAGCATTATTGCATTGAAGTTGTGGTATAGGTTCAGTAGAAAATTTTTTGAGGAGATAAAAGAAAATCTCAAATTAAACTACTTTCTGAAATCGCTAAAAAATATTCCGCTAAAATATGTTGCACTTGTGCTTGTTTTTGCAGGAATACCTGCCGTGCTTTTGATTGTTTTTAATATTTGTGATTTCAGCATTTTTATCCCTTCAAAATATATACCGAATGATAACATTTTCGACATTTCAAATTACCTGAATGTGCTTGTCGATAATGCACAAACACTAAACTCACAAAGCCTAACAGGAAATCCAATGCTTGTAAATCTGTTCTCTAGAACATTTACAGCGTCACTGTGGCTGACAATAATATTTTTGATTAGTATTATAACCGTGCTTTTAAATTTGACAGAATTAAAACTTCATAAATATAAAAACACCGACAAGCAGTAACTAAACTTGAAACATACAATTTATCTGACAGAAAACGCATAAAATAGCAATAAAATAGTTTGACTAATATATAATATTGTGTTAAAATCATACGAAAAAGGATAGCATTTTTGTTTTGTATTGAATTTTATGTTTTAGCCGTATTTGCGTTAATTCCGTTATTATACTTTGGCCTTGTGTTGCAGGAATTTGAAACTTTTATTATCAAAAAATTTAAATAAGGTTTAAAGCTAATAAGGTTTGAAGCTGCTTCCGTAAATAAGAATTATAGAGTGCAATTTTTGTCGATTTTTTTACAGTTTTTGCACAATCAAAGTTTACAGTATGGTTTTGAGATATGATTAAACAAAATATAGGATAAAAAATCAGTGAACATTTTTAATATAAATCAAAAATTAAGGAGAGTTGAATTTTGAAAAAGGGTAGAAATTTGCGTAGCGTTAATACTGACGGAGGGGTGAATTTGCAATTCAAACTTCTGTCGGCAATCGGAATTATCATTATAGTTTCCGGACATTGTTATCATGGCGGAATGGAACTTGCTTATAACTGGTTTCCGCCGTACTCGTATAATTTGGCACTGTTTGTATTTATATCGGGATATTTTTACAAAACCAATTATGAAGAAAATGTCGGAAAATACATATGGAAACGAACAAAGCGGCTTCTTATTCCTGCGTATCTGTGGAATATATTTTACGGTGGTATGGTTGCATTTCTCGGTTTGTTTGGATTTACTATAGGTGCAAAGCCTGATTTATACAATCTTTTTGTTATGCCGTTTGTTGACGGTGAGGCTTTTCAATATAACCTCGGTTCATGGTTTGTGTACCCGCTGTTTTTGGTTTGTATAATAAATGTGCTGTTCAGAAAATTTTTGAAACTGATTCATCTTGACAATGAATTTATAGTTTTGATAGTGTATCTCGCAATCGGAATGATAGGAATTAACACTGCAATAGGAAATCCGACTGCAATTAACGGTATAGTGAAACTTCTTGTCAGAACAATGTTTTTTCTGCCGTGTTATGAATTCGGTCGCTTTTATAAAGCTGTGCTTGAAAAGAAAGACACTCTCAATAATGTTGCGTACTTTGCAATTATATTTGCTGTACAGCTGATACTTTTAACTTTTTGCAAAGATTTGGAGTACACTCCGTCGTCATTTACTAAATTCAACAACGGTTTTATAATTCCGTATATCTCGTCAATCACGGCAATTGCATTTTGGCTGAGAGTTTCAAGATTGCTTGTACCTGCCATAGGAAACAGCAAGCTTGTAAGGCTTATAGCTGACAACACATACGGAATTATGGTAAATCAGCTTGTAGGTTTTATGTGCCTAAAATTTGTATTCTACGGATTAAGCCGCATTACTTCAGGCGCATTGTTTGGTGACTTTAATATTGCATCATTTAAATCAAGTATATGGTACTACTATCTCCCAAACGGTTTGCAACAGTGGGCTTTTGTATATCTTATATTTGGTCTACTTGTACCGATACTAATTAGCATTATTTTAAATAAAATCTGTCATATTGCACACAGTTCTATTTTTAAAAAAGTATAGTTATTTTGAGAATAACGGGGATGCAGATTAATGAGAAAATAATTTCAATATTTCTATTAAATTGCAAATTCATAATGAAATACAGATACAAAAATCTTCATAGGTAAGCCCACCCATAAGTCACTGAAATTGTACCAAAACAATAGATATTATGTTGTATTTGCTTTTTGTTTGTGATACAATTTAAAGCAAAATAGCAACAGCCTTAATGATGTAGTAAGAATGGTCGACCTTTCGGGTACAGAAGTTGCAAGCTATGTCTATGACTCTTGGGGCAATATAAAAGATACCAAAGGTGACCCGACAGTCCGTGAACTGAACCCAATTCGTTATCGTGGCTATGTTTACGACACCGAAACTTCACTCTATTATCTCCAAAGTCGCTACTACGATCCTTTTGTAGGAAGATTTTTGAATGCAGATGATACGGCGTTTATTGGGGTAAGTGGAACAGTTCTTAGTGGTAATTTATTCGCTTATTGTGAGAACAATCCAGTTAATCATATTGATAATTATGGTTATGTAAAAATTAATATCAAATGGTTAAGTTATGCAGTTGATGCAATTCTTTGGTTAATACCTGCTTTATACGCAGTTTCTAAAATATGGAAATCCGTTTCTAAGACTGCAAGTAAACTGGTTTCTTTTGGCAAAAAACTGATTTCTGTAGGTAAAACTTTATTTAAAAGATTAGACAACAGATTGTATTGTGCTTTTGCTAAAGAATCTACCTATCGCATTGTTAAAACGATAGGTAAATTAGCTGGAATCATAAGCATCATATCTAGCCCTGGTTCAATTGTACAATATCTAATTGATATTTTAGATGGGAAATGGGATGGTTATTTAAATACAAGCCATATCAAACCTAAATTTGATTTAAAAAAGCGTTATTAAGATGGTGATTTTATGGATTTACTTTTTTTTGTTTTTAATCATGCTATAAGTTTTATTATATCGAGTATACCCCTGATAATCATATACATACAAGTTTATATGTTTAAATTCCCCCCTAAAAAGGTCGTAGTGTGCATCATTTTAAATTTGATTATTAGCGTGTATTTTTGGATTAGATTAGGTGATTTTAATTTAGCATTATATCAACTCATCCCTTATGTTTCGGGTTTTATATATCTTTTGTACAAAATTAAATTTAAAAAATGACAATAATATAGAACAGGGAGGGTTAGTTTAAAAATAATAATGTATCGTCTCTGACGAAACAACAGGACTGGGAACGGAGTTGTGTCGTAAGCGATCTGATAAATAATTTTTGACAGTGTCGGATTTTCGATACAGCAATAATGTATTGAAACACAGCTATGCATCAACAGAGTACAGCTCCATCTCTAGTCCTACAATAAAAATATGGTTTTTATGTAAATTTTAATTTACTATTATTTTTTCTGCTGTAATATATCTTACAGTGAGTAAGTTCACTTCACCTACCACTATGACAGGTGCCACCTACCACCGAGATAACAAACTTTGTCCTTGGCGGTAGGTGGTTTTATTTTTCTTATCTATGATAGACACTAAAAAGCAATGTGCTTTTACCACCTTTTTCACGGTAGCGTTGCTTGGTTTCTATAAGACCAGCTTTTCTTAAATCTTTAATAGCCCTTCTTACTGTAGCAGGCGACAGCTTTATGTCGCCTGCTATTGCTTTTACTATGATTTTAATGGCAATCTCACAGGTGAATATCGTCAGGCTGATGGCAAGCTCGTATTTAATATAGACTATGAGTATGCGGAATGTAAGATTATTAACAAATACCTCCCATGGTAATTTCTTTATTATCATAGGAGGATATTTTTATTGTACTTTTTAGGAGATTAGTCCAACGAATTTATCTAACAGAAAATGCATAAAATAGTTTGACTAATATATAATATTGTGTTAAAATTATGCGAAAAGGAGGGTGACAGCTCTATGGAGCAATATATGCCGATAGTGTGGATAGGCTTTGCAATATTTATGTTGCTTTGCGAAGGCTTTACAACACAGCTTGTATCAATATGGTTCGTTCTCGGCTCGGTTTGTGCCGCAATAACAACTATATTCACAAGCGACATAACAATCCAGTCGGCGGTGTTCCTTGTTGTGTCACTTGTTTCGCTGATTGTGACACGACCGCTTGTAAAACGCTTTAAAAAGCGTAATAAGGTAATGGGAACAAACGCAGACCGTCATATCGGTCAGGTAGGTTTTATGTTGACCGATTTAACCGATATTGACGAAACAGCACAGGCAAAGGTCGGTGCGGAAACATGGACAGTAAAGTCCGACAAAGCACCGCTTTTAAAAGGAACAAAAATCAAGGTTCTCGCAATTGAGGGCGTAAAGCTCATTGTAGAACCCGTAACAGAATGAGAGGTAAATAATGTTAGGACTTATTATTTTAGGAATTATCCTTTTAATCCTGCTTATAGTAATCGTAAGCAATGTCAAAGTAGTGCCGCAGGCACACGCATATGTAATTGAAAGACTCGGAACATATCATGTAACATGGTCAACAGGCTTGCATGTAAAAATTCCGTTCATCGACAAAATTTCAAAAAAGGTTTCATTAAAAGAGCAAGTGCTCGACTTCCCTCCACAGCATGGAGTGAATAAAACGATACCTTCTTATAAATCTTAAAGAGCAAGTGTATATCAGAAAATTTAAAATAATCAATAACAATTACTTATTTAATATTATTAATATCCGAGCCAATGGGCTCTTTTTTTATACCCAAATTTAGGTCGTAAAAGGCTAATAACAGGTAATTTGTACAAATACAAGTATTTTATATTGTCAGAGTATACAAAAATAAAACAACTTTCAAAAATATATTTACAACTTTGCATAATGTGATATATAATAACATTATACGAATAAAATATATGATAAACCAATAACATATTCGCCATATAAGCAAAGCGAGGTGATAAAAAACAATTTTTAGTAAAAATTAAAATGAGGTGATAGTTGTAATTTAATTGCGGAAACTGACAACAAGATTTAGATTTAAGGAGGAAAGTATGAATAAAAAATTAAAAAAACTTGTTTCAGGAACATCGGTAACTTTGTGTGCATTGATAGCATTTTCATTGCCGACACAAGTGTTTGCACAAAATCTGCCGATAAATACAGAAGTTAAAACTCAGACTCCGAATGAAGAACAATCTTCTGATGAATACAAAACCGGAAACATTCTTTCAGAAATCAAAGACGAGAGAGATGAATATTCAAAGCAGTTCCGTTTGGATGACGGCACTACAATGGCTGTAAGTTATCAAGAGCCTATCCATTACAAAAATGCGGCAGGAGAATGGGTTGATTATGATAACAGCTTGAAAAATGAAACCGTAAATTCAGCATCCCCTGATGAAGTTACAGAGGAATATACTAATAAAAAGAGCGATTTTAAGGTTAATTATTCTAAAAAATCCAAAGAGAACTCTATGGTTAAAATCAAGGGCGATAACCAAAAAATCAGTTGGGGATATAAGGATACAAACAAAGTAAAGTCAACTATAGTAAACAATGATGAAAAGCTGACAGGTAATGACAAATTTACAACATTAAAAAACCTTACATCTGAAATTACTTACGAAAATATTTATGATGATGTAGATGTTCAGTATTTTACAACCACAACAGGTGTAAAAGAAAATATTATATTAAAGAATAAGAATGCAAGGAGCGATTTTTATATTCAGTATAAATTTAATAATCTTACTGCAAAATCTGTAGATGACAAAACAGTAGAATTATTAAATTCTAAAGGTGACGCTGTGTATAAAATTGAAGCACCTTTTATGTTTGATAATGACGGCAACAAAAGCACAGATTTAACATTATCAATAACAGAACAGAAGAAAAATAAGCTTACGCTCAAAGTTTCTGCAGATAAAAAGTTCCTTTCGGATTGTAGTTATCCTGTAACTATTGATCCGCAATTTACAACAAGTCAAAACTGGCAGAAATCTCAGTGTACATATGTTGATTCATCAAAGCCGTCAACTTGTTTCGGCTATGGCAGTACCAGTGGTTACACAGGTACAGTTAATGTAGGAACATGGGGCAGTGGAATGTACCGAACATATTTTAAAATGAATTCATTGCCAACGCTTAACAAAGGTGATATGGTAGTTGAAGCTCATTTGAATATTCATTTGATGAATAAGGACTTTTATCAGGATATGAATATTGGTGCGTATTCACCGAACGCTTCTTGGTCACAGGATAAATTAACATGGAAAAATCAGCCGTCATACAATTCAAAGGTTGTTGATTACGAAACATTTACTAAAAATGAATCAGAGGCTTGGCATAGTTGGAATGTAACTTCTTGTGTTAAGCGTTGGTATAACGGCGAAGCAAATAACGGCATTATGTTAAAATCACTTGATGAAAGTAACGAAATGCAGTGTGCTGAGTTCTATTCATCAAACTATCCATCAACATCAACTCCTCGTCCGTTATTTACTATTGTTTACAGAAACAACAAAGGTCTTGAAGATTATTGGACATATTCAAGTTTTTCTGTTGGTTCAGCCGGAACAGCATATGTAAACGATTATTCAGGTAATTTGACATTTGTAACTTCTGATGCATCAACAGCAAGCGGATATGCTCCTGCGTCGGTACAGCATGTATATAACGGATATATGGCAGGAGATAAGTATTCAAAAACTACACCGTATGTCGGTCGAGGTTGGCGACTTAATATACAACAAACATTATTACCGTCAAGTGAATATGGTTTAACAGGTACAAGTAAAGATAATTATCCATATGTATATACTGATGAAGACGGTACAGAGCATTACTTCTACAAAAAAACTGAAAATGGAAAAACGAAATATCTTGATGAAGACGGCTTAAAGCTTGAACTTACTACATCAGGTAGTGGAAATAGCAAGTATGCTATTAAAGATGAGAAAGATAATTATATTTACTTTAATACCAAAGGTCTTCTTACAAGTACAAAAGACTCCAATGGTAATAAAACGACAATAAATTATGCTTCAGACGGTACTACAATAAATTCTGTTACAGACGGAAGTAATAAGAAAATATTACTTCAGCAGACAGCAGGAAGTGATACTAAATATATTAGATATACGGTTGATCCGGCAGGAAGGAAAACTGAATTTAGAGATAGTAGCGGTCTTTTATATCAAATTAATAAACCTGACGGCAGTCAAATAAAACTTACATACGACAATGACAAAGCGTTGAAATCAATTACAGATATCGACGGATACAAAGTAATGTTTGAGTACACAAGTACAGCATCGGGCAAGAAAGTATCTGCGATTCAGGAATACGGCAAAGACGGCACAGCAGGTCAGAAAATTACATTTGACCGTACAAAGTATAATACAACGGTTAAAAAGACATACGGTGCGGATGGAATCGCAAACACAGATGATGATTTAACTTCAACATATCAGTTTGATGAGTTCGGTAGAACAATCTCCATAAAAAGCGAGACAAAAACAAGAGATTTAGGTGCGTCTGTTTATACTTACACAGACGGCGTAAAGAATTCTGCTGCAGACAATATCAAAATGTTAAATAAGGTTAACTCAGACTATTCAACAGGTTCAAATTCAGTTAACCTTATTTCAAATTCCAATATGGAAACCGATTCTTCTTGGATTAAATCGGCTTGGGGTGGCTCTAATACATTTAATGAAGGGTATTCTACATCACAACATTACTTCGGCAAACAATCCCTTGCAATTTCTGTATCAAAATATGAAGGAACATCAAGAGGAAGGGTGTATCAGGATATCAGCAACAAAGTATTGGAGCCGGGAAAAACTTACACACTTTCAGGTTATATAAAAACAGTCGGTGTTGTAAACGGTTCGTCTGATAATGCAGGTGCGTTTATCTGTGCTGAATCTCATAATTCTGACGGCACATTTACACCTTCATATTCTGATTTTGTAGTTGGAAATACCGATTCAGCTGTAGATAACGGTTGGCAAAGAGTTAGTACAACCTTTAAAGTCCCTGAAAATTCCACCAAAACACGAATTAATCTTGCTTTAATGCAGTCAACAGGTACAGTGTATTTTGACGGAATTCAGCTTGAATCCTACACAGTAGCAAGTAACTACAATATGCTTGAAAATTCAGGGTTTGAAAAATATTCGTCAAACGGATTGCCAACATCATGGTATGACGGCTTTTCAACACTCGACAAATCAGTTGATTGTAAAAGCGAAGCACACCAGCAGGGGAATTATTCTTATCGTATAAAAGGTGAAGCCGGCAAAGTGAAAAGTATCTGTCAGGATGTAAATATTGCAGGTACAGAAGACGATACATATATTGTCAGCGGTTGGGCATATGCAAATGCTGTTCCAAAGAATGAGGATGATACGAGGAAGTTTAAAATTTCCGTAAAAATCACTTATTCGGATAAATCCACAAAGTACAAAACACCTGCACCGTTTAATTACTCGATTTCAGGTTGGCAATACACATCAGCAGCTTTTAATTTGAGCGACGGAACAAATAAAGTAAAAACTCCTACAACCATAACAATATATCTCAGTTATCAAAATCAGGAAAATTATGCGTATTTTGATAATATTTGTCTTGTAAAAGACAACGCAATGAGTTATACTTATGATAAAGATGGAAAAGTTATCAGTGTAGTTGATAATTCTAAAAAGCAGTCAACTATGGAGTATAATAATTCTGACTTAACAAAGAATATTGACGCCAAAGGTTATGCATATACCTACGGTTATGACAAAGCTCATAATGTAACTAAGGCTACAAGTCAGACAGGTATGAATTATAATTATACCTACGCTAAAGGCTTGGCTACATCACTTGAAGTAAAGTGTGGCTCTAAAGTAACAGATGTAGGTATATTAAAAAGTGAAGTTACTTATGATTCAAATGGCTTGCTTTCAAGTGCAACCGATCAGGACGGCAACAAGGTTGAGTATAAGTATGACGGTAACAAAGGTACCCTCACGCAGACAACAGATAAGCTTGACAGCAAAAATCCTGTTGTAACAGACTATACTTATGACAGCAATACCGATCAAATTAAGTCGGTTAAGCAGTCTGACAGTAATGGCAACGAGTATTCAATCGCATACTCTTATTCATCAAAATCAAAGTTACTTGAAAAAATCTCTCGTGACGGAACTGATTATTCAATTCAGTACGATGAATTTGGCAATAAGATTGATTCAAAGGTTGGTTCACAGTCGCTTGCAAGCTATTCTTACGGTGCAAATAACGGACCTATTTTAAGCTCAACCTACGGTACAGGTCAAAATGTAAATTATGCTTATGATGAATTTGGTAATGTGAAAACTAGAAAGTATAACGGCAAAACCGCATTTAATTGGTATTCCGACCGTGGCGGTAATATAATTCGTGAAAACGATTATCTTAATAAACGCTTGACTGATTTCACATACGATACAACAGGCAGACTTGTTCGTCAGACTGTTGCTGACTCATCTGTAACAGGAAGTTCCAACAAGCTCTTGTTTGGCTTTGAGTATTCATATGACCTCAATAATAACATTACACAACTTGTTACAAAGACAACTGATAAAACTGTAAAGAACAAGTTCACATTTGGAAAAGATAACCTGCCTGCAACTTTCACTTTAAGCACAGGTAAAAAGGTTAATTATACTTATGACGGACTTAACCGTCTTACAAAAACATCACTGACTACTTCCACCAATACACCTATTGATACAACATACACTTACTTTGCGAGTAAGCGTGGTTCGGGTTATACAACTACAAAGTTGAAATCCGAAACTATCAACGGTGAGAAGTATGAATATAAGTATGATGCTCGCAGTAATATTACCGATGTTACCAAAGACGGAGTTTTACAGTATCATTACGGTTACGATATGATGAATCAGCTTGTTAGCGTAGATGATAAGCTGAACGGTAAAGTTTATAACTATACTTACGATGCCGGCGGTAACCTTATATCCGAAACTGTTACCGATTCAAACGGTACAACAAGCAATGCGTATGAATACAACAATTCAAATTGGGGAGATGTTCTCACATCATATAACGGACAGAGAATAACCTATGATGAAATCGGTAATCCGCTTACATATCGTGACGGAATGTCAATGACATGGAAAAACGGCAGACAGCTTGCAACACTCACAAATGGTGATACAAGCATAAGCTATGGCTATGACAGCGGTAGTGTTCGTACAACTAAAACCGTAAATGGTGTAAAATACACATATGCGTACCTTAACGGTCAGCTATTATATGAAACCCGTGGCGATGCAAAATTCTACTATTCATACGATGCAAACGGAATTTTGTATAATGTCAGATACACCTTGACTGACGGTGGCACTGAGTATTCATACTACTACACACATAATTCCCGTGGTGACATTGTGGGAATCTATAACGGAGTAGGCGAACTCAAAGCATACTATGAATATGACGCTTGGGGCAATGTGATTTCTATAACCGATAACAACGGAAATGCAATCACAAACCCGGACCATATCGGTAATTTGAATCCATTCCGTTACAGAGGCTATTATCAGGACACAGAAACAGGTCTTTACTACCTGATGAGCCGTTACTATGACGCCGTAACCCACCGCTTTATAAATGCCGACGGCTATTTCCAGGCTGGTACTACCATTCTTGACGGAAATACTTTTGCATATTGTGCTAATAATCCTATTTATTCTTCTGATCCTACAGGTGCTTTTTGGGGAATAGTAGCTGGATTTTGTTCAGGATTTATAAGCGACACTGTTTGCCAATTGTTTTCTGGGACAGATATATCTGAAATAAATTGGGGTTCAGCTCTTATAAGTGGACTTACTGGAGCTGCTTTAGGTGCTGTTGATGTTTTAGGTATTGGTTCAATAGCGGGTGCTTGTATCAAAGGTGGAATTAGTTTTTGTGGTACATTTATCAATGATACCTATAAAGGTGAGGATTTTAATTTGGCAATACAAGATTCTGCATTTAACGGTTTAGTGTCACTAGGTTTTTCCATGGCTTCACCAAAATTAAGTGGTAGCCATTATAATGAGAGTGATATAATCAATAGAAATCGTTATAATTCTAAAGTTTCAGTAGTAGAAAATACTTTTGTAAATACTTGGAATTCTACACGAAAAACCAATGCACCTACTAAAACTAAAAAGCATCCAGTGGCTAACCTTCCTAAACGACAAACACAATGCAGGGCATGTGGACGTCCGGTTGGCAATCAATATGCTTGGCAGTGTAAGAACCCTACTTTTTATTAAAATTACTTAATGATAGGTGAATGATGTTGAATTACACTGTAGCTTATTTTTATTCACAAGGTAATCCGTTTGGCATAGTTTTTCTAATATTATTGCTTCTCTTGCAATTAACAAAATTGCTTGTTTCGTATATATTGGATAATCGAAATTTTGATTCTGTTGACTTGGAAACATCTTTTACAAATAAAAGGCTGAATAGAATTAAACATTTTGTTTATGATGCTTTAATGGATTTGCTAAGTAGTAATTTTGTTCTCATGCTTGACAAAGGAACTAATTTAGTTTTTCCTGCAGTTTATACAAAGCGAAACGATAGGGTTTCTATGATTAACCGAAATGCCGAATATACTGCATTTGAACACATTGAACTTTCGGACGATACTTATTCAGGCGAATATACCTTTATCAGAATTTGTAAAGTAAAAGATAGGAAAACCGGCGAACAGGTTCTTTTTGTAGCAGTACCAAATCGTGAAACTGATATTCTTGCGTATTCCGATTCTTCACATAAAGCCGACAAAACCGTAACTTTCGGAAAATTCAGAATATTCTGTTTTATCGAACCTGAAAATAATTCCTATACGGATTTGATTGTTGATTCGGAAAAAATCCATCTTGAAAAAACAAAGAGAAAAGGTATGTATTTTATCGGACTTGACGAAGTTACAAAAACAAAATCAAAGTCCAAAAAGTAATGCGATTTGTTAAACACTATCAAAAGTTGCTTTTAACTAAATATAACTTTTGATTTGGTAGAACATTTTGCGGTAAGGAGGCTCGAAAGAGCCTCCTTTGACACAAAAGTATGATGCACACAGTAATATTACCGATGTTACCAAAGATGGAGTTTTACAGTATCATTACGGTTACGATATGATGAATCAGCTTGTTAGCGCAGATGATAAGCTGAACGGCAAAGTTTATAACTATACTTACGATGCAGGCGGTAACCTTATATCCGAAACTGTTACCGATTCAAACGGTACAACAAGCAATGCGTATGAATACAACAATTCAAATTGGGGAGATGTTCTCACATCATATAACGGACAGAGCATAACCTATGATGAAATCGGTAATCCGCTTACATACCGTGACGGAATGTCAATGACATGGAAGAACGGCAGACAGCTTGCAACACTCACAAATGGCGATACAAGCATAAGCTATGGCTATGACAGCGGTAGTGTTCGTACAACAAAAACCGTGAACGGTGTGAAATACACATATGCTTATCTCAACGGACAGCTTATGTATGAAACCCGTGGCGATGCAAAATTCTACTATTCGTATGATGCAAACGGAATTTTGTACAATGTCAGATACACTTTGACTGACGGCGGTACCGAGTATTCCTACTACTACACCCATAATTCCCGTGGCGATATTGTCGGAATTTATAACGGAGTGGGTGAGCTCAAAGCACATTATGAATATGACGCTTGGGGCAATGTGATTTCAATAACCGATAATAACGGCAATGCAATTACAAACCCGAACCATATCGGTAATTTGAATCCGTTCCGTTACAGAGGTTATTATCAGGACACAGAAACAGGTCTTTACTATCTGATGAGCCGTTACTATGACGCCGTAACCCACAGATTTATAAATGCAGACGGCTATTTTCAAGCGGGTACTACCATTCTTGACGGAAATACTTTTGCATATTGTGGTAATAATCCTATTTATTCTTCTGATCCTACAGGTTCGTCTGTAATCTTTGGAGCTCTTATTGGGGGGGCTACTGAGTTTTTTGGCCAAATTATATCTGGTAAAAGTATTGATGAAGTTGATTGGGGCTCAGTTTTTGTAAGTGCTGGAACGGGTGCTATACTTGGTGCAGTAGATGTTTTGGGCGTTGGAGCTGTGGCTGGTGTATTAATAAAAGGTGGTGTCAGTTTTACTGGTTCTTTTATAAAATATTCAATGCAAGGTGAAGATTTTAATTTAGCTGTTCAGCATTCTGCAGTTGATGGTTTATTAACTATGGGCTTTGCTAGTATATCAAATGTCTTTAAAACATCCAGTGGAAATCATTACAATTACAATGTTAATAACTCAAATCAAAGAGTTAATCGTTGGTCAACTTCAATTGAAAATGTGGTGGATAATTCTCGTAGTTTTAAGCCAAAAGTGTATGCTCCTTCAGAACCAAAACCTGTTCCTAAACCACTTCCTAAAAAACAGACACAGTGTAGGTCTTGTGGTCGCCCAATAGGAAATAAGTATTGGCAATGCAGCAGTCCGTCTTATTATTGATCAGGATTAAAAATATGAAAAATAATAAAAAATATGCGGTAATAACTTTTATAGTTGTTGGTGTTTTTTATGTAATCATGTTTATTGTGACATTGATTGAGAGAAACAGTAATAAAATTATTAGTCCAGCCGAAACAAGAGATTCGTCTATTTACATAATCATACTTGCTTGTTCACCTATTATTTTGATGGTTTGTATGTTATATAAATATATTGATCGGCACAAATACAGATTTAAATATTTTGCTGATATTAGTGACGAAGTTCTATTTTCTAAAAATAATCGAAGAGTGAACGAACATTCGGTGTTATTTCAGTTTATGGTGGGTTGTAGCAATGTATTTGTTGTTTCTTTAGATAAGAAATCAAAAATAATTATACCTGCCGTTTACACAAAGAAAAACAATAAAATTTCTATGATAAACAGAAATGCCGAATATACTGTATTTGAACATATTGATTTTTCTGAGAGTAATTATTCAAACGAATACACTTTTATCAGAGCTTGTAAATTACGGGATAAAAAGACAGGTGAGCAGGTTCTTTTTGTAGCAGTTCCGAATAGAGAAACGAATATTCTCGCATATTCCGATTCTGCACATAAAGCCAACAAAACCGTAACTTTCGGTAAATTCAGAATATTCTGTTTTATCGAATCTGAAAATAATTCCTATACGGGTTTGCTTGTTGATTCGGAAAAAATCCATCTTGAAAAAACAAAAAGAAAAGGTATGTACTTTATAGGTTTGGATGAAGTTTCAAAAACAAATCAAAAGTCAAAAAAAGTAATATAATTTGTTAAAAACTATCTTAAGTTACATTCAGACAAAGTATCAGTCGGAATAGGGTAAAACATTTGCGGTAAGGAGGCTCGAAAGAGCCTCCTTTGACACAAAAAGTATGATGCACATAGTAATATTACAGATGTTACCAAAGACGGAGTTTTACAGTATCATTACGGTTACGATATGATGAATCAGCTTGTTAGCGTAGATGATAAGCTGAACGGTAAAGTTTATAACTATACTTACGATGCCGGCGGTAACCTTATATCCGAAACTGTTACCGATTCAAACGGTACAACAAGCAATGCGTATGAATACAACAATTCAAATATGATTCAAACGGAATTTTGTATAATGTCAGATACACTTTAACTGACGGTGGTACCGAGTATTCATACTACTACACACATAATTCCCGTGGTGATATTGTCGGAATTTATAACGGAGCAGGCGAACTTAAAGCACATTATGAATATGACGCTTGGGGTAATGTGATTTCTATAACCGATAATAACGGAAATGCAATCACAAACCCGAACCATATCGGTAATTTGAATCCGTTCCGTTACAGAGGTTATTATCAGGACACAGAAACAGGTCTTTACTACCTGATGAGCCGTTACTATGACCCCATAACCCACCGCTTTATAAATGCCGACGGCTATTTCCAGTCAGGCGGAAGCATTTTAGATGCCAATACTTTTGCATATTGTGGTAATAATCCTGTAAGTCGTGCTGATACGGGTGGAGATAGTTGGTTTTCGGATATTGCTGCAACTATAGTTGAAAGTGCGTTAACAGCAATGGCTGTGATTTGCCCAGGGATGGGTTCAAATAGTTCTACATCTGTATCACATACCAGTGAAACTAAACTGATTAATTCTGACTATGCACCAGTGAATTTTAGATGCGGGGGAAAAACTACCACCAATATATCGACTCATACATATTCATTGGGTTCGCCTACAGCATACTATAATCAAGATTTGTATAGCTATAGTGATAACTATGGTAATAGGAACTCTGGCATAACACACACCTTTGGCGTTAAGTCGTTATCTCTTGATATAAGTATGAGTTTTGGTAGTGATGGTGTTGGTTTCAGTTATGCTAAAATTAACGGTGATATCTCAATGTATATTTCCTACAAAAAATGCAATAATTTTGTGACAGAAACAGAAGTTGGTTTTACGAAATGGGATAATTCGACTGGTACAACTGTATATTTGGGAAGTAGTTCTAATTCTGTTACTAGTAGTATGCTGATGTATGCTGCATCATCGATACCCGGCATTGTTGGTGCAGGTACTGTGTTTAAAGTTTTAATACCTGCATTAGGAGAATGATGTTTGTGGTTTCTACAATATTAATATTTGTTATCATAGGAATTGTTTTATTATACTTGATTGTTGCTTGCATAATTATCAAACTAAAAATTAAGCATAAAGTCCCTACTTTGATTATTAGTGCATTTATAGTAGCTGAATTGTGTTTTTATTTAGCATGTAATGTACCTTTTCCCGCGCATTCAAATGTATATTATAATTCCGTTGAGGAAATATTCACTGCTTTTAATAAAAATGATAATTTAAATGCCGTTATTGAGGGTGAAAATTCAGTAATGTGCGTGGGCAATAATAGGGTGTATTATTACTCTAAAACAGACAAAGGTTATCAATTCGCTCCAAATAATCCGACGCATATGTTAGCTGATATAGATACTAAGGAATGCAGAGTATTGGTGAGAAGATATCTTGATACAAATGATTTTTATGTTATTATCAGTTCCAATAATTTTGGTGAAATGAATGTGAGCGATAATAAAAATTCTCATTTTAGCATAGTAGCTGATTCTATCCCAACATTGAACGAGAAAGATTATCATTACTATACTTGTATTAATAACTTTAGTAACTATGTTGTAACTGCTGATAATCACAAAATTATAATTTGTAAATAATTTGTCACAATAAATTTACAACAAATCATTTTTTTACAATACTAAAATGTGGTAGAACATTTGCGGTAAGGAGGCTCGAAAGAGTTTCCTTACTGGTTGATGGAATTGAATGGAACGGAAAAACAGGAAGAGAACATATAAAATCTTGGTATTAAAAGGTAGCATAGATGATTATGAATATTGATATTAAAGCATATAGCTATAGCAAAATTAAAACATTTGTGAATCTCAGATATTTATCAATGCGAATTCCTGACTTAATATTTATAATGTTAAGCTATTTTGCATACAACTTTTTAATGGTATCAGTTATAACACTTCAAATTTTTACAATGCAAGCTCACCCACTTGAAGGTTTTTCATTTTTTGATGACCGTGTAGTACCATTTCTTATTATTGCAGGAATTTTGTCTTGTATTATGTCAGTTGTAACGGTATTTGTGTATCATTACAAAACAAAATGGAGTGTAATACTAAATAGTGCTATAACTTACTTTTATGTTTCTATAATATTATTTTTGCTTTCGTGTTTTTTTGCGTTTGAGTTTACTGCTTTTAATGCGATATATGCTATATTTAAGATTGCAATATATGTTCTTTGTTATTTTATCTATGTAAAGTATTTGTTTGAAAAAAAGTTGCCAAAAATTGAGGAGATAGTTCACAATGGAAGATCGTTTCCTGCAGGAATGATAGCAGGTGCTCTTACCATTGCTATAAAGCCTGTTATTAGCCTTTTAGGTCAAAATGGTGGTCTTAGTACAGCTACATTTAATGACTTTATTGCATTTTTTGAGTATTTAATTGCAGTTTGCCTAATTGTCAACATGGTTGATGCCTTTGTCAAGGCTTACTACGCAAAAATATATAACATCAATTAACTTACTAAGATACTTTTTATAACAATATAGTGTAGAACATTTGCGGTAATGAGGCTCATTTGAGCCTCATTAATCTTTTACCGCTTAATCTATGTTACGATCTCATATTCTGAATAGAATACAACCTTAATTCGAAACATAATATATGACAGCACTGCAAGGGCAACGAACAATTATTAAGCTTTTAAAACAGCAACAAAATAGTTTGACTATTATACAATATTGTGTTAAAATTATGCGAAAAGGAGGGTGACAGCTCTATGGAGCAATATATGCCGATAGTGTGGATAGGCTTTGCAATATTTATGTTGCTTTGCGAAGGCTTTACAACACAGCTTGTATCAATATGGTTCGTTCTCGGCTCGGTTTGTGCCGCAATAACAACTATATTCACAAGCGACATAACAATCCAGTCGGCGGTGTTCCTTGTTGTGTCACTTGTTTCGCTGATTGTGACACGACCGCTTGTGAAACGCTTTAAAAGGCGTAACAAAACAACGGGAACAAACGCAGACCGCCACATCGGTCAAGTCGGGTTTATGCTCACAGATTTAACCGATATTGACGAAACAGCACAGGCAAAGATTGGTGCGGAAACTTGGACAGTAAAGTCTGACAAAGCACCGCTTTTAAAAGGAACAAAAATTAAGGTTCTCGCAATTGAGGGCGTAAAGCTTATAGTAGAACCAGTAACAGAATGAGAGGTAAATAATGTTAGGACTTATTATTTTAGGAATTATTCTTTTAATCCTGCTTATAGTAATCGTAAGCAATGTCAAAGTAGTACCGCAGGCACACGCATATGTAATTGAAAGACTCGGAACATATCATGTAACATGGTCAACAGGCTTGCATGTAAAAATTCCGTTCATCGACAAAATCTCAAAGAAAGTTTCACTAAAAGAGCAAGTGATCGACTTCCCTCCACAGAATGGAGTGAATAAAACGATACCTTCTTATAAATCTTGAAAAGTAAGGAAATATCCCAGAATTAGGAATAATCAATAACAATTGCTTATTTAATATTTTTAACATTTGAGCCTTAGGGCTCTTTTTTTATGCCTAAAATTCTTGTATACTCATTTTTCGTGTTACAAGAATGGGTGACAAAAACGGTGGACTTCGCAAGCTTCATGCTCAACCAAGCTCCTTAATATCTCCTACCTTCAGATCAGCTATATCACGAATGTCGGCGCAGGGTAGGGGATTCTCAAGGTTGGTAGCTCTCTTGTGCCGTTTGTCAACAAGTTCCCCTGCAATACCGAGCTTTAAAAGCCGATGACGACCAAGTTCGGGGAGGTATAAAATGCAGAAATTGCGGTGTTCGTGTCGTATCGTGAGAGGCTAGCAAAAATAATCATGTTGAATAGTGCGAAAACTCAGGTAAATTTCATTGATTTTTACACTAATATCTGCTATACTATGGTCAGTACCTTTAAGGAGAACTGCTTATGTATAGAAAGATTATGGGCTTCTTGGAAGCGTGGAAAGAAAGCGAACACCGCAAGCCCCTTATTTTACAGGGCGCAAGACAGGTCGGAAAGACCTATTCCATTCTGGAGTTTGGACGCACCCACTACGAAAATGTGGCATACTTCAACTTTGAAACCAATCCAAAGCTGAACGAAACCTTTGAGGAAAACATCAGCCCTGATTATCTGATACCGATTTTGTCCCATATCGCAGGACAGACTATCGTAAAGGAAAAAACGCTGATAGTCTTTGATGAGGTGCAGCTTTGCGAAAGGGCTTTGACCTCGCTCAAATACTTTTGCGAGAACGCTCCAGATTACCACATCATTGTCGCAGGCAGCTTGCTCGGCGTTGCGGTCAACAGAGCAAAATTCTCTTTCCCCGTAGGAAAGGTCGATATGAAAACGCTTTATCCTATGGATATGGAGGAATTTATGTTGGCGCTCGGTGAAGACGATTTGGTAGAGCAGATTAAAAAGTGCTTCCAAACCGATACGCCGCTGCCGTCTGCCTTGCACGACGCCGCAATGCAGCTTTACCGTCAGTATCTTGTGGTCGGCGGTATGCCAGAGTGCGTAATGCAGTTTGCTGAAACAAAGGACTATATCCTTGTCCGCCATACACAGGATACGATACTTGCAAGCTATCTCAACGATATGAGCAAGTATAACAACTTGAATGAAATCAAGAAAACCAGACTTGCCTACGACAATATAACCGTTCAGCTTTCCAAGAAGAATACCCGTTTCCAATATAAGCTGATTAAGAAAGGCGGACGGGCTTCCGAATTTGAAAATGCGATTGAATGGCTTTGCTTATCTGGTATCGTGTCACAGGTTTACAAGGTGGAGCAAATCAAAAAGCCCCTCGAAAACTACCGTGATATTGATGCGTTCAAGATTTATGTGTCCGACTTAGGATTGCTTTGCGCCAAGAAAGACTTAGCCGCCAATGACATCCTCTATATGGTCGAGGAAATTAACGACTTCAAGGGCGGTATGGCGGAGAACTATGTCAATGTGCAGCTCTCCATTAACGGCTACCACACCTATTATTGGGAGTCCGAGCGTGGAGCTGAAATTGATTTTATCATTCAGCGTGACGGTCAGCTCATTCCCATTGAGGTCAAGTCTGCCGACAACACCAGAGCCAAGAGCTTAAAGGTCTATATGGACACCTACAAGCCCGCTTATGCAATCAAGCTCTCTGCCAAAAACTTCGGCTTTGAGGACAATAAAAAAATCGTTCCTCTCTATGCCGCATTTTGTATCTGAAATCAATATTGCAACAGTAACGCTCACAGAAAATGTGGGCGTTTTTTTGCCCCTAAAACAGAATAAGAAAGGATAACGCTATGAGGAAATACACGAAAATAATCTGTATGGTTGCCGTCGCGTGCCTGTTAGGTACGGTGGCTTTTTGCGGCTTCCGTATTTACAGCCACTATCCACACGAAAGCGAGGGAAAGAAGTTTTTGAGAAAATTGTGAGGTTGTAGAGCAGGCACAGACAGGCGAAAGTGAAATGATCAATGTTCTGCTCAGCCTGGAGTGAATAAAATGCTACATTTTTTAATCTTAAAAGCAAGGAATTTTCAGAAAAATGAGGATAATCAATAACAATAGCAAATCTAATATTTTTAACATTCGAGCCATAGGGTTCTTTTTTATGCCTAAAATTCCTGTGAACATAATTTTAACAGTTTAATGTATTATAAGTATTGTGCATAATATTATTATCAAAGAAAGACAGTAATGCTTTATGAACGATCTATCTATAAAGCAATTTTTGAACTAATGGAATACAAAAAAAGAAAGTGAAAGAATTGATGTATATAGGTATGTCAAGTTTACATCGCAAAATGATGATTTCTCATATAGTAATTTGCGATATTAAAATAAATCAAACTAAGCTAAAAACTTATTAATAGAAATCTGTAAAAGATAACTCATTTGAAAGTTGTTTTTTGAATGAAAGTGAGTAATAGAATGTGAAAAGGTGATTATATGCACGAAATTATGGCAGAATTTATTTTATGGACTGAAAATCCTGAAATAAATATTGACAGAATCAGTGAAAAAATAAATCTTTCTCCTGTCAATAAAGAATATTTAGGTGATGTAAAATATGTTGGCGGAACCAAGAGTATAAAAAGAATAGTTGATGCGTCAAGTTTACGGTATTCGACCGATTACATAGATACTATTGAGGTTGAAGTCGTAATGCAGAAAATGATTGAAATGCTAAAACCAAATTTGAATACCATTGTCAGTTTAATAAATCAATATAAATTAACTGCAAAATTTTGTGTTGTAATCGAATCATCTGAACACCCGATTATTTTTTTTTCATCCGATATTCTTAAAACTATGGCACAACTTTCGTCAGAAATTGAATTTGATATGTATTTGGAACTTGATAAGGATAATTAAGGAGCAGCCTGATTTCAGATTTGCTCCTTAATTTTTTGTATTATAAATTGAGTGTGTGACAAAATCGTGAGTTAATACTGCTAAAAATAAACTTTAGCTTTTGTCAATATTTTCTGAAAATAATGACAAAATAATAACTTATATTGCTTTTTTAGATGTTCATATTTATAATCGCCTTATAGAATGAATTTATTTAAAAAACAGTAGGTATAAATATGAATAAAAAGAAAGATAAAAAACTTAGCGAAGAAGAACTCAAAAAAAGAAAACTTAAAGAAAAGAAGTTTGCTTTAATATTCATTATTGCAGTAATGACTTTTTATGCGGTGTTGATTATCATAATAATGATTCAGCGCAGTTCGCCTGACTATGTGCCGCCGAAGAATGTGTCATCCGACAATGGCAGCGGCAGACTGCTATTCTTTGTAGCCGTACCTATTTGGCTCCCTCTGTTGCTGTTTTATAGGTACTATACCAATAACAGCGCTAAATTTATGAGATTTTCAGACATTTACGATGAAGTAATGTATTCAAAAAACGAAGACACTATAAAAACTCATTTTGTTTATGCAGTATTACTGGATTTTCCAAAAAGTGAATTTGTTTTAATGCTTGATGAATACACGAAAGAAGTTTTTCCTGCTGTTTACACGAAGTTTAAAAACAAAATATCTATTTTTAACAGAGATGCAGAATACACTGAATTTGAGAGGTCTGACCTTTCTTATAATGACAGTATAGGGGAGAATGATTCCGTGAGATCCTGTAGGATAAAAAATAAGAAAACAGGGGATCAGGTTCTTTTTGTGGCAGTTCCAAATCGCAAGACTGATATTCTTGCATATTCCGATTCGACCCATATAGCCGACAAATCCGTTACTTTCGGTAAGTTCAGAATATTTTGTTTTATAGAACCAACAGACAACCCCAATACAGATTTGTATGTAAATATGCAAAAAATCCATCTTAAAAAATTAAAAAGCAAACAGTCTAAAAACAGGAGTAAATTTATACCATTCATCACTTTAGATGAAGCAACACAATCTTAAAATTCAAATTAAAGTTACAACGAAATTTGTTTATGATTGATTAGAAAGGAATAAATATTTATGTATGATGTCCTGATATTAGTATCTGAACAGAAAAGTGCAAAACAGCTACATACCGACGATATTCACCTATTAAGACAGTCATATTTTTGTGTAGTGGACAATCAAACGAAAAGGAAGTTATCCTTGGTAAAATTAGCATTGATAAATCTTTAGAAATGCTTTCAGACGGAAAAATTTTCACAAATGTCTGTCATATTGTCGGAGAATAAAGTTATATATTAAATGAAAGTTTGTATTAGAATGGTGAAGTTATGACTTATGTTTTTATGAATTACGAAAATTACAATAGCAAATACAAAAATATATTGAAACTTGCTGTTTCTAATAGTGACAGTTTTAGCTTTTTTACAGTAAAGCAAATTCACAAAAAAGACCATTCTGAGAGATATTTTGATTATTTGACCGAATTTAGCGATTATAAAATATCTTCCGATGAAATAAAAATGCCGAGATATACTACAGGGCAACAAATTCATTGTTATAAGATAAATAAAGATACTGTAAAGTTATTAAATGAACCGAGTGATTTTTCTTCTTGGAATGCCTATGATTATCCGGAAGATTTAGTCTTTTACAAAAATTCAATACCATGGTTTCGGTGTATTTCACACGAAAGAATGGTGTTAGTTAATGACACTAATCCTGCTGCATTAGATGAACTGAAAAGGCTGGGGATAAATTATAAGGCAATCAAAGATACAAATAATATTTAATCGAATTTCTCACACCAAAGATAAATAAATTTACTTTTTACAATAAGAAAATAATTAAAGTAAAAAACAAAGGAGGGTTTTATTATGAAAAAGAAATCAGAATTATTTTTGACAATACTTTTATGTTTGATAACTATGCTTGCAGGTTGTTCAAGCAATAAATCAGAAGTCCGCAGTACTTCTGACGAAGTTGCTACTTCAAAAGAATATTTAAAAATCAAAGGCTACGATGAATACATAGCAACCGGAAATACAGGATATGAGGATATATCGTATTTTAATATTAAAAATGATATACCTATTATTGTGCTTTTATGTAATAAAATGATGTGCAACATTGGTGTTTTGAAAAAATTATGTTGCTGAAATTAAACTTGATATAACTGACGGGTGGCATATGGTTCGCAAGGTTGACAAAACAAAGCTTCTGACTGTTGTCGGGATAATTATATTCCTGTTCGGAGGTGCGGTGAGAATTTTTTCTCATCTTACTTCCTCGGCGGATAATTATATTGAAAATTTTGATGTTATTATCTTTTCCGGGCTTATTATAGGCTGGGGTGTGTCTGTTGCATATCGCATTGTTCAGAAGAACATACGAATCTGCCTTGTGATATCTGCGGCGCTTATGCTCTTGTGGATGGCTCTTCGTGCCATAAAATACAACAGCCCTGCCGACATCAACACATACGGACGGTATCTATGGTATTCATATTACATAGCAATGGTGTTTTTGCCGCTTATGATGTTTTTTGCAATGCTGAATATCGGTAAGCCCGAAAATACAAATAACCGAAAATATCTTTTGATTATACCTGCCGCCGTTCTTGTGCTGCTTGTTATGACGAACGATTTTCATCAGCTTGCTTTTGTATTTGAACCCGATTTTCACAATTGGAACAAACAATACAGTTACGGTCCTGTTTACTATGTAATTGCAGTGTGGATTTTTATACTTGTACTTTCGTCAATTGTGCTTTCAATCAATCGATGCAGAATTTCCGCAACACGCAAAAAGCTGTGGATTCCGATTGTAATAATTCTTGTCGCAATAATTTACACACTCTGGAATAATCTGAATCACGGATATTCGGGACTTAGAATTTACAATGTTCCCGAGGTGTTCTGTTTTGCCTCAATTGCTTTATGGGAAAGCCTTATTCAGATAGGTCTTGTGCCGTCAAATACGGGTTACGGCGATTTTTTCAATGCGTCAAATCTTAACACTCTCATATTTGACAATGATGGCAATGTGAAATACCGCTCTAAAAACGCAACAAATGTTTCAAAAGATGTTGTTCTGCAAAACGGTAACAGTGTTGTGATTGATGAAAATATAATTCTTAAAAAGCATAATATAAAAGGCGGTAAGGCAGTTTGGACGGAAGATATATCGGCAATTAACCGAATTAACAGAGAACTTTCGGAAGTAAAAGAGCAGATTTCGGAATACAATGTAATCTTAAAATCAGAGGCAGAGCTGAAAAAACGAAGAGCGGCAGTAACCGAACAGAACAAGCTCTATGACAGTATAACTGAATTTATCCGTCCTCAGCTTTGCGACCTTGAAAATATACTCAAAAATATTGAAAACAACAGGGGAGATATTTCGGTTAATTATGCCGGTGCCTGTGTTGTTAATGTCTACATCAAGAGAATAAGCAATCTGCTCATTATGGCAAAAAGCAGAAAAATGCTGAATGCTTTTGAGCTTGAAAACAGTATCCGAGAACTTGCCGAGTACATTTCTGTCTACGGAATTTCGTGTTCGTTTTTCAGTAATGTTTCGGGAGAAATTTCAGCCGAAAAAACGATTGCACTTTTTAAATTTATCGGGATTTTTATAAGGCACATAATGAACTGCACAGATGCGTTGCTGTTTAATTTAAAAGTCAATGAGAGATTTATTGATTTAAAAATCAATTGTGACAGCAAAAATGAAATGAAAATTCCCGATGATTTACTTGACGACATTATAAAACTCGGCGGAAATGTCACCACGGAATATGACGCTGACACGCTGTTTGTGTTTGTTCGTATGCAAAGCGGAGGTGATGACATATGACACCCATCCTTGAAATGCGTTCGTTTGTTTGTGTTATATTGATGAGTGTGCAATTTGTTGTTGCCTGTGCGGCAATATACAACGCAACGCAATCTTTTCTTTATAAAATCAGGTTGTGGAAACCGATTTCAGCGGTTATAATTGCAGTAATCTCTTTGACAATGTTTTTGGTAAGCACTCATGTCTTGAGTAAAATATATTATGATAACCAAATTAATAAAATGGCTGAATTTTTTGGCAGAATGCCGTTTGCTCTGTCTGTCGGCATAACGGCATATTGTGCGATAATGTCTGTGTACATAACGATAAGGCTTCATCATTGCAGGAATACCGATATTACCGCAATGTCAATTAAAGAAAGCTTTGACGGCTTGCCTACAGGACTTTGCTATTTTGACGAAAACGGACTTGTTGTATTGAAAAATAACCTTATGGAAAGCATATGCCTTGAACTTACGGGTAAATCGCTTAATGTTGCAATGCCCTTCAGAGAGAAGATAAAAGAGGCTTCTCAATATGAAAATGATGGGGCATTTACAGTCAGATTAAAGGACGGCAGGGTTTTCAGCTTTTCGTTGTCGGAAACGGTAATTTTTTCAAAACCGTATTTTCAGCTTGTGGCAACCGATATAACAGAATTTACAAAGCTTACATCAACCTTGGAATATGAAATAGGCGAGTTAAAAAAGGTTAATGCTCATCTGAAAAAATACAATGAAATGGTCTGTGACCTGACAAGAGAAGAAGAAATTCTTCGCACAAAAGAGATAATTCATGACAGGCTCGGCAGTACGCTGATAACAACAAGAAGATATCTTGAAAACGGCACTCTGTCTGAAAATAACAGTAAATTACTTGAAATGTGGAAAAACAATATTTCTGTTCTGAATACCGCAGAGAATGATTGCAAAGACGAAAACTTTGCTAAGGATATTGAAAATGCCGCAAAGCTTGTCGGAATAACGCTTGAAACAGTCGGAAATCTTCCGACTGATAACAATGCAGTTGCACGGGTTCTGACTTTTGCAACAATGCAATGCCTTAACAATGCCGCAAGACACGCAAAAGCAGATAAAATGATTCTTGAAAGTCTTGACGACGGTGAAAAATATATTTTTAAATTTGCAAATAACGGCAGAAAACCGCCTCGAAAAATCAATGAGGGCGGCGGACTTTCTTCCGTAAGAAAAAAAGCGGAGCAAATCGGCGGAAGCATGAAAATATCGACTTCCGAAATTTTTGTTCTTGAAATCACAATACCGAAAAGCGAGGTGCTGCAGTATGACAAGAGTGCTGATAGTTGAAGATCAGTCAATGCCGAGAACTTTATTTGAAATGTATGTAAACCAAAGCGAAAACTATACGCTTGCGGGCTCAATAAGTAATGCCGATATGACGGATTATCATTGCGAAAATTCCGATGTTGACCTGATCTTAATGGATATATGCACTTCAATGGGGGCAAACGGTCTTGAGGCGGCTGAAAGAATAAAAGCGAAGTTCCCGAAAATTAAGATAATCATTGTTACCTCAATGCCCGAATATTCCTATCTAAAGCGTGCCAAGGAAGCAGGAGTTGACAGCTTTTGGTACAAAGAGGTAAGTCCCGAACCTATTATTGAACTTATGGACAGAACAATGAACGGCGAGCGTGTGTTTCCCGATACAACTCCAAAAATTAAATTCGGCAACGCAATGAGTACGGATTTTACAGAAAGGGAGCTTGAGGTTTTGCGTGAACTGACAAGCGGTGATACAAACACGGAAATTGCCAAAAGACTTTACATTGCTCCGGGTACTGTCAAGAACTATATACAGTATATGCTTGAAAAAACAGGCTTTAAGTCAAGAACCGAGCTTGCCGTAAAGGCAAGAGAGGCGGGGCTTGTAATCCTTGACGATAGAATTAACGACAAATAAATACTTTTTTCTGAATATGTGCCGTTTGGCACATATTTTTTTGCTGTTAAAACAGTATAATACAATTACAGGATATAACTGCTCAGACGGTGAATATCTTTTGTGCAAAACGCTATCTTTGTCCGATTAATAATCAAAGACAAAGGTGCATAAAATTTATTATTTAATGACAGGAGGAAAAACTATGGAGGCAAAAGGTTCAACTTTTCTTAAAGTAACGGGAATCCTTATGATTGTATTCGGTGCTATTGCATTGATTGTGTCAATCATCGCCATTCTCGGTATCGCCGCACTTGCAGCTTTTAACGACGGTACATACGATATGACTATGCTTTATGTCGGCGGCGTTTTCGCACTTATCAGTGCGGTTGCTGAGTTTGTTGCAGGTATTATCGGCGTTATCAACGCAAAACTTCCGCACAAGGCAAATACATGTATTGTATGGGGCGTTATTGTTGCGGTTATGTGTATTGCAGGCGAAATTATCAGCATGATAGGCGGATCACAGTTCAGTGTATTCTCTCTTATCTGCGGTCTTGCTATCCCTGTACTTTACATTATAGGCGCTGTTAAGAACAAAGCATAATTATTTTATTATTTACCCCCCTTTTAATTACCCACCGTAAATATTTTTAGCACAAGGTAACAGCTGTCCGAACAATCGGGCAGCTGTGCTTTTTTTGTTTATGTTGTGAAATATGCCGTTTGGCACATTCATATTCTATCGCAAAATTGTACAATATAAGTGAAAGATATAGGTGAAAAGGGGTGATGTCCGTTGAAGAAAATTTTGCTCAGTGTTCAGAATAATTTGCTCAGTGAGGCTATTCAAAATGCCCTTGTAAAGAAGGGAAGATTTTGTATTGAGAATGTTTTACCGAATCAAGACGGGAAAATTCTTGATTTGTGCATTGCAGAAAGAGTTGATGTTTTGCTTATGGATGTCACAAGACTTGCCGATTCAACTATTGAGAAACGGCTTGAGCTTTGTGGAAAAGTAAAGGAATATTTGCCGAACTGTAAAACGGCTCTGCTCTGTGACGAACAGACATATCCCGACCTTGCCGACAGGGTTAAACAGGCAAAACAATTCGGAAAAATAAGCTCGTTTTTTTATTCATCCGTAACGGCAGATTATCTTGCCGCCGCACTTGACGCACTTTAAAAAGGAGGTACTGTTTATGGGTATATTTGACAGCTTAAAAAATATGACAAATCAAACTGTAAAAAACAATGTTTCAAAGGCCGTTTCGGGAGCGGTAAACAATGCGATGCACAAAAGCAAAACATTTGTATTTGCCGATTATCCGAAAAATGCAGATGAACTCAAAAAAATGCCGGAGCTTGACTTTTCGTCACCTCTTTCAACAGCGGCATTTGCAATGCTTGTGTTGCTTGAATATGATGAAAGTCCGGAAAACACAATAGAAATGCTTAATGTATTAAAAGGACCTCAGCCGATGAACGGGATGGATGTTCAGTTTTTGCGTGACAGAATCAGGGGCAGGGGATATATTCCTCGTTCGTATTTTGAGGGTTCATCCGTGAAGAACGATTATACACCGAATGTTCCGTACAAAATAACCGTTTCCGAGTATGCATATACCTATCAGAGCGAGGGTTATGCAAAGGTTCAGGTTCAGTCGTCGGGAGCAGACTCACCTCGTCCGATTGAGCTTCGCAGAAAGGGAAATCAATGGTTCTTATGGCGTAATCTTGCACTCTCTGATATACGAACTCCGGCTTCGGTTGATCCTTGGGCATAAAGGAGGGATTTTTATGAAAATCAAGAAAAAAGCAAAGCGTATTTCGAGTGTTGTTTTATGCTTTCTCATGCTGTTGACTACACTTCCTATGACAGCCATAACCGCAAATGCGGCGGCTCAGGCTTATATCAAATATATCGACACCGAGGTTTACATAGGAGATGTCCTTAACATTATCGTGGGAGTAAACGGCGGCAGTACAGACGAAACCTTTACCTATCAATGGCAGGCAAAGCATCCGAGCATAAACTGGGTTAACCTCTCCGATAAAACCGACAGACCCGACTCGAAATTTTCGGGTGTTTTTACAGACCATCTTAAATTTCAGACCTACGCAGAACTTGTAGGACCTGACTCAGGGTGGAAAGATGTTGTCTTTAGATGTAAAGTAACGGGTTCAAAGAGCGGTACTTTTTATTCGGGAAAATGTAACTTTCCAGGACTTCTTGATAAGACAGAAATTCCTGTAATTGGATTTTTAGGCTTGGAGAAACCTGAACAGCGGAAAATCCCCTCAACTACGGCAACTCCGATAAACAGCACTTACTACAGTTTTGATTATATTGAGTGGTATGAGTACAAAAACAACAAAGTTAGCAGAAAGCTCAACGACGGAGAAGCTTTTGACAGCGGTATGTATTGTTGTCAGCTATACTTTAATATGAACAGAGGATATGCGGTTGCCAAGAACGCAGTATGTGGCTTGTACAACGACGACGGTCAGGCGACAATTCTTCAGGATGAAACCACAGGTCAATATTATATTTGGGCATATTACGTTGTTGCAGATAAATCACCTTCATTTTCACATCAGTTCACTGAGGCAGAAATTATGAAAGGCAAAGAAGGAACTATATCGGTTACTGCCAACAATGCCGCAAGCTATCAGTGGCAGATGAAAGTAAGGAGAAGAACACCCACCGGTGTAACAAGAACTGTGTGGCTCAACATAAGTGACAACTCATCCACATCAAACAAATTTTCCTTCAAGGGAACAAAAACAAATGCTTTGACCATCAGACCGAATACGGATTTTGATGAAACTCATTTCAGGTGTGCTGTCACGGGTGAAAACGGTGATGTCATTTACAGTGTATCGGTTAAAGTTACGCAAAAGGTTAAGGCCCGTATTATACTGGATTTAAGAACGGGCGGCTTACCGGATGACACTATTACTATTAAGTTTGATAGATACACTCCTGACGGCGTCTATAATGGCAGCTATACACATGAAACGGTAAACAGTAATGCAAAACCCTTATATGTGTATTATGAAACAGTTCCAGGCAAATATGTCATTACTGTAAGCAAACCGCAATGCGTAACACGGGTATATGAAGCGAATGTTATTAAGAAAGATGTTAACCTTGTAGTAAAAATTACTGTTCCGTATGATGTCAATATGGACGGTGTTATTAATGTTGTGGACGCAACCTTGGTTCAAAAATACATTGTCGGGTTTGAAGAATTTGACGATTACACTTTTAAAATTGCAGACACAAACGGTGACGGCACAATATCAGTTATTGACGCTACAAATATTCAGAAGAAAATCGTGAATCTTTTGTAAAGGAGAAAGTTTATGGGACTATTTGAAAAGAAATATTGTGACCTTTGCGGTGACAAGGTAAACGCCCTCACAAGGCAAAAGCTTTCAGACGGTTATCTTTGCAGCGACTGTAAGCACAAGCTCAGTTCGCTTTCATCAGGCTGGAAAAACAGAACATTAGCCGATGTTAAAACTCATCTTGAACAGCGTGAACAGAACAGACAGAAATATTCGGCATTTGTTCAGTCGGCAAGTGCCGGTACAAACGAAAAGCTTGTTGTAGATTTTAATAACAGAAAATTCTATTTTACAATAGGCAGAGATTTCAAAAACAGCAATCCTGAAATTTTTGATTTTTCACAGCTGCAGGACTTTTGGCTTGAGCTTGGATATACAACTCTGCAGGATTCCGACCGTGACGGAATTCCTGATGAGTATGACCGCTATGATAACCGTCAGGGCAGAAACAGCGGTTTTGGCAGTCAGTTTGATACAACAAACTCATTTTCGGGGCAAAACGGTATGCTTGATGTTCCGCTTGCACTTCAACCGTATGTTCGTGATACAAACACATCGTCATCACCGCAAAGAATATCTTCTTTAAAAGCAAAATTCATCGTAAATCATCCGTTCATAACCGATATATCAATGTATGTTGATTCGTCAATCGGTACTGTAAGGAATGAGCTTATGAGAGCGTTTGATGACGGAATGCAGTTAATGAGACTGTGTGAACAAATAAGGAACGGTATGCAGAACAATATGGGCTATCAGCAAAGCGGAATGTCCATGCAGAACAATATGGGTTATCAGCAAAACGGAATGCCTATGCAGAACAATATGGGTTATCAGCAAGGCGGAATGCCCATGCAGAACAATATGGGTTATCAGCAAGGCGGAATGCCCATGCAGAACAATATGGGTTATCAGCAAAGCGGAATGCCTATGCAGAACAATATGGGATATCAGCAAAACGGAATGCCCATGCAGAACAATATGGGTTATCAGCAGAACGGAATGCCTATGCAGAGCAACACAGTAAATCAGCAAGTTTCACAGCCGTTTACTCCGCAAAATGCTGCGGCAATTGTTTGCTCGGCTTGCGGATATAAGCCTGACGGCAATCCGCCAAAATTCTGTCCGTTCTGCGGGGCTGCCATGACATAACCGATATGACTTTACGGTCGTTATTTCATAATATTTCCAAACGAAAAATGCGTGTAAAAAAAGAAATTGTATCCGTGAGCTATTCAAAAAACCATTCAAATTTTGACTACTGCTGTTCTTTTTATGTGCGAAAAAAAGGTGTAAATTTTCTTTTTGACGCTATCTGCAAATGCGGTTATATCGCTTTTGAAAATGTTTTGATCAACGAAACGGATATGAAATTGTTGTGTGACACAACCGAGGATGCTTTGGAATCTTTGAAAAAATATACTTCCAAAAACAAAGAACTGATTATTGACGATGCTACCACCGTAAGTATTAAAATTGAATATTCTGACCAAAGCAGTGTATCATTTAATATGTTAGAACAGTCCTTGGATTCACTCGAAACAATATTCTTCACCCTTGCAGAAAAGTATTACAATAATATTTGATTTTTGTAATTATTAACGCAAATGAAAAGTAAAAAAATCGATACTGTTACGCTTACGGTGATTATTTTGAATATTCCTATGGTGATTACGATAATATTTCTTTAATCGCAGGTAAAATTGCCGAGATGTTTTACAACAAGCAAGGCTTTGTTGTAAAACACCACTCTCGAAATACACTATCAGAAATTTAATGTCAATACTTCCAAAATTCAGCAGGTAAGTTTGTCAATAAGTCCCGAAAATCGTGACGAAACCATAGATTATGTTGCTTTTATGGTTATGTGTGGTTATAATGAGAGCGAAATGCCAGTGTAACAAATCAAACATAATGATTTCGGCAGAACAACGCAGGTTAGAACTGTTCGCGGTGACGGTGTCATTGTATTTAGTTCCGATTACGAGTACGCGGATTGTAAGATTATTAACAAATACCACCTATGGTAATTTGCTTATTATCATAGGTGGCGATTTTATTGTACATTTTTAGCGATTAGGCAAATGAATTTATCTGACAGAAAACGCATAAAATAGCAATAAAATAGTTTGACTAATATATAATATTGTGTTAGAATTATGCGAAAAGGAGGGTGACAGCTCTATGGAGCAATATATGCCGATAGTGTGGATAGGCTTTGCAATATTTATGTTGCTTTGCGAAGGCTTTACAACACAGCTTGTATCAATATGGTTCGTTCTCGGCTCGGTTTGTGCCGCAATAACAACTATATTCACAAGCGACATAACAATCCAGTCGGCGGTGTTCCTTGTTGTGTCACTTGTTTCGCTGATTGTGACACGACCGCTTGTGAAACGCTTTAAAAGGCGTAACAAAACAACGGGAACAAACGCAGACCGCCACATCGGTCAAGTCGGGTTTATGCTCACAGATTTAACCGATATTGACGAAACAGCACAGGCAAAGATTGGTGCGGAAACTTGGACAGTAAAGTCTGACAAAGCACCGCTTTTAAAAGGAACAAAAATTAAGGTTCTCGCAATTGAGGGCGTAAAGCTTATAGTAGAACCAGTAACAGAATGAGAGGTAAATAATGTTAGGACTTATTATTTTAGGAATTATTCTTTTAATCCTGCTTATAGTAATCGTAAGCAATGTCAAAGTAGTACCGCAGGCACACGCATATGTAATTGAAAGACTCGGAACATATCATGTAACATGGTCAACAGGCTTGCATGTAAAAATTCCGTTTATCGACAAAATTTCAAAGAAAGTATCATTAAAAGAGCAAGTAATTGATTTCCCGCCGCAACCCGTGATCACAAGAGATAACGTTACGATGCAGATTGACACGGTTGTGTATTTTGAAATTACCGATCCAAAGCTTTATACTTACGGTGTAGAAAGACCGCTCAGCGCTATTGAAAATCTTACTGCAACAACATTGCGTAATATCATCGGTGATCTTGAGCTTGATAACACACTCACATCCCGTGATACAATCAACGGTAAAATCAGAGTGATTCTTGACGAGGCAACCGACGCATGGGGCATTAAGGTAATCCGTGTCGAGCTTAAAAACATTCTTCCGCCCCGTGAAATTCAGGATGCGATGGAAAAGCAGATGAAGGCAGAGCGTGAGCGCCGTGCAAGAATTCTTGATGCAGAGGGTGAAAAACGCAGTCAGATTCTCGTTGCTGAGGGTATGAAGGAATCTGCAATTCTTAAAGCCGACGCTGTTAAGGAGCAGAAAATCCGTGAGGCACAGGGTGAAGCTGAGGCTATTCTCACAGTCCAGAAAGCTAATGCCGACGCACTTAAAATGCTCAATGAGGCTTCTCCTACCGACAGGATTATTCAGCTTAAATCGCTTGAGGCGTTCGGTAAAGCCGCTGACGGCAAGGCTACAAAGATTATCATTCCTTCAGATATTCAGGGACTTGCGGGTAATGTTACCGCAATTAAAGAACTCTGGAAAGATGATGTGCCAAAGGCATAAAGAATGTGAAATTTACGGCAATTTTTCGGGCACAGAATTCTGTGTCCGATTTGTTACATAAAATTGTGGGGGATAGGAAATGCAATTTTTACTCGACCTGTTGTGGTACTTCGTAATTTTCTCGTTTTTTGGCTGGGTGGCGAGCAGTTTTCGTTCGCTTCTTCTTGAGAAAAAATTCAGTAACAACGGTTTTTTAACATCACCGTTTTGCCCTATGTACGGATTTTCGGCGGTTATTTGTTATACGGCACTCAAACCGTTTGAAAACAGCAAGCTGATTTTATTCATCGGTTCAACCTTAATATTATCTGCACTCATGGTTGTGGTCGGTGTGCTTGTAGAAAAAACTCTCAAATTCAAGCCATGGGATTTTTCTTCGTCAAAATTCAGTATAGGCAATTATATAACTTTTCCTTATGCACTTTTTCTCGGATTGCTCGGTATGCTGCTTGTCGGATTGATAATTCCGGTGCTTCGCACAGCCGTTGAAGCAATTCCTTTCTGGGTAAGTCTTATTCTTGTTCTTAGCTTCTGCGGAATTATTGCAATTGATTATGTTTTTTCAATGATAACAACAATCCGTCTGCTCAGAAGAATTGCAAAGCTTAAAAATTCTTCCGAGCTTATGGATAAAGGCGCAACAGAGGTTGAAATTCAGGAACTTGAAGAAAACTATAACCGACTTTTTACAGAAAATATTTTAAGAAAAAGACTTGCACACGCTTATCCCGATCTCACTCATATGGCTTATGTAAAGCAAATTAATGCTAAAATTGAGGAGATTAAGCAGGATAATATGAAAGAATATACACAAACCTTTGAAAGCAAAGATGACAAGCCGTTTGCTTACGGATTCTGTTTTACAAAGCTTTTTTATCTGTTTGTGATCGGTTCTTTCATCGGCACAATTCTTGAAACAATATGGGCGTTCTGCGTTGACGGACATTTTGAAATGCGTGTCGGCATGGTTTACGGCCCGTTTATTCCTGTTTACGGCGGCGGTGCGTGTTTTCTGACAGCCGCTTTGTATAAGCTTTACAAGCTTAATGATACGCTTGTTTTTGTGATAAGTGCTTTTGTCGGAGCAGGTTTTGAGTATTTCTGTTCGTGGTTGCAGGAGCAGATGTTCGGCACGGTTTCATGGGACTACAGTGACACTCCGTTTAACCTTGACGGCAGAACCAATCTTATGTATGCCCTTATCTGGGGATTCCTCGGTCTTGTCTGGGTGCGTTATCTGTATCCGTGGACAGCAAAGCTTATTGAAAAAATCCCTAAAAGAGCAGGTGCAATTATTACAACATTTCTGATTGTATTCATGGCATTCAACGGCTTTATGTCCGTAACAGCTACGGCAAGATGGACTCAGAGAACAGAGGGAGTGCCTGCGTCAAACAGCTTTGAAGAATATCTCGATGAAAAATTCGATAATGAAAAGATGGAATTTCTTTTTCCGGGTATGAAAAAGGCTGCAGAGGCGGGAGTTACAACCGAGGGCGTAATTTCCAATGAAAGACCGTATCTTGATGCTACAGATCCCGATAACGGTATGAAAATCGAACAGGGAAAAGATGTTTCCAAGATTAATTAATATCATGAAGTGGCTATGCTTTGCACAGTCACTTTTGATTTTGGGCGGTAATTTAAAAATAATTTCGCCTGACTATTGAATTTTAACCGATTTTTTTATATAATTAATTAGTAATGCTTTATTTATGTCGATTCAAAGCATAAATTGGCATATTTGTCCTGACTTTGTCTGCCCACGGCACGGTTTTTGCGGCAATTTATCAAGTGGGCGGAAAGGCTATGAGTAATTATGAAAAAGGTTGCAATTATTATGGGCTCCGACAGTGATTTTCCCGTAGTGTCAAAGGCTGTCAGTAAACTCAAAGAATTTGGCGTAGAGTATGAGGTTCATGTAATGAGCGCACACCGTACTCCCGATGCGGCAATTAAGTTTTCGGCAGAGGCTAAAAAGAACGGTTTTGGCGTAATCATTGCCGCAGCAGGTATGGCGGCACATCTCGCAGGTGTTCTTGCGGCAAAAACAACCCTTCCTGTGATAGGAATCCCATGTAAGTCGGCTCAGCTTGATGGTATGGATGCTCTTCTCGCAACGGTTATGATGCCTACAGGCATTCCGGTTGCAACAGTAGCAGTTGACGGTGCGGCTAACGCTGCAATTCTTGCCGTTGAAATGCTCGCACTTTCCGACGATTCTCTTGCAGAGAAGCTTGAAAATATGAAAGCTGATATGGAAAAAGGTGTTGCCGAAAAAGATAGGGCAATGCAGGCTAAGGTGGCAGAGCTTTGATTAAGAACTATGTAGATATTGACACAAAACTTGACAAAGTAAATGACGAGTGCGGTGTGTTCGGTATTTACCGTAATGATGACGATATTGACGTTGTTGCCGCCGCAAATGATGCGCTCTACAGCCTTCAGCACAGAGGACAGCAGAGTGCAGGTATCACCGTGAACAAAGACGGTGAATTTACAACTGTCAAGGAACTCGGTATGGTGTCCGAGATTTTTACACCCAAAGCACTTGAAAAACTTCCGAACGGTAAGATTGCAGTCGGTCATGTCCGTTATACTTCTTCGGAATCACTCGACCGTGCATCTAACCAGCCGCTTGTTATGCGATATATTCAGGGTTCAATCGGTATTGCAAACAACGGCTCAATTACAAACTTCAATGAAATAAGGCAGGAGCTTGAAACGGGCGGCGCTGTTTTTCAGTCCAATTCTAATGCTGAAATTATGGCGTATGTTATCGCAACCGAAAGATGTGTAACAGACACGCTTGAAGATGCTGTTCTTTCTTCAATGAGAAAGCTCAAAGGCGCTTACTCAACTGTAATTTGCGCACCGAGCCGTCTTATCGGCTTTCGTGATATGCACGGATTCCGTCCGCTCTGTATAGGTAAACTCAAAAACAGCTGGATTTTTACTTCCGAAAGCTGTGTTATCGACAGTCTCGGCGGTGAATTTGTCCGTGATGTTGAGCCGGGTGAAATGGTAGTAGTTGACGAAGAAGGCTTTCACAGCTACAAATTAAAGCTTTTGCCAGATAAAACATCTTTCTGCCTTTTTGAATATGTTTATATTGCAAGACCCGACAGCGTAATCAACGGTGTCTGCGTACATAATGCAAGATTCAAAGCCGGTGAACTTCTTTATGACGAGTTCCCGATTGAGGCAGATATGGTGTGCGGTGTTCCCGATTCGGGACTTATTGCCGCACAGGGATATGCAAAGGCTTCGGGTATCCCTTTTAGCACAGGTTTTGTCAAGAATAAATATATCGGCAGAACAGTAGGCTCGGGTAAAGATAAAAAGAAAAGACTTCTCAGAACAAGACTTACTGCTTTGAAGGCTAATGTTAAAGGCAAGAGAGTTGTTATTATTGATGACTCAATCGTCAGAGGTGAAACATCAAAGCATATTGTTCGTCTTATGCGTGAGGCAGGAGCTGCCGAGGTGCATATGCTCATCAGCTCACCGCCGTTTGTATGTCCGTGCTACTTTGGTGTGGATATTCACGATAAAGAAAGTCTTATTGCAAACAAGTTGACAACAAGTGAAATCTGTGAATATATCGGTGCAGATTCGCTTGGTTATCTCAGTATAAACAGTCTCAGAAAAATTGCTGAGGGTGCAAATATAGAATTCTGTGACGGTTGTTTCACGGGCAGCTATGATGCTGAAATTCCGAGAACAATCTTTGTAGATAAATACGCTAAAAAAATTAACAGAAAGTGACGGAGTGATTACAATGAACAACAGCTTTTCCGAAAGCTACAAAGCGGCAGGTGTTGATGTAACAGCAGGCTATAAGTCTGTAGAGCTTATGAAAAAGCATGTGGCACGCACAAAAATTGACGGTGTTATTTCAGGCATCGGCGGTTTCGGCGGACTTTTTGCCCCTGATTTCAAAGATATGGAAGAGCCTGTACTTGTCAGCGGTACTGACGGTGTAGGTACAAAAATCAAGCTTGCTTTTCTTCTTGACAAGCATGACACAATTGGTATTGACGCAGTTGCAATGTGCGTAAACGATGTAATTTGCTGTGGAGCAAAACCTCTTTTCTTCCTCGATTATATCGCAATCGGCAAAAACTATCCCGAAAAGGTAGCTGAAATTGTATCAGGCATTGCAGAAGGCTGTGTTCAGTCCGGTTGTGCTCTTATCGGCGGTGAAACTGCAGAGCATCCGGGTCTTATGCCTGTTGACGAATATGATGTTGCAGGTTTCAGCGTTGGTATTGCAGACAAGCCGAAGATGATTGACGGTTCAAAGCTTTGTGAGGGTGATGTACTTTTAGGACTCCGTTCTTCGGGTGTTCACTCAAACGGTTTTTCACTTGTCAGAAAAATCTTTGATATCAACGAGGAAACAATTAATGCCGAGTATCCTGAGCTTGACAAAACTCTCGGTGAAACATTGCTCACTCCAACAAAAATTTATGTAAAACCTCTTCTCGCTCTTATGGAAAAGGTTGATGTAAAGGCTGTTTCACACATCACGGGCGGCGGTTTCTATGAAAACATTCCCCGTATGCTTACAGATGGTCTTTCTGCCAAAATCAAAAAGGAAAACATTCCTGTTCTTCCTATTTTCAAGCTTATGCAGAGAGTAGGTAATATCCCCGAGCACGATATGTTCAACACATTCAATATGGGTGTAGGTATGATAATCGCCGTTGCCAAGGAAGATGCAGACAAGGCTCTTGAGGTTCTTGCGGCTAACGGTGAAGATGCTGTTGTACTCGGTGAAGTAATCAGCGGTAATGACGGAGTAGTGTTTGAATAATGAAAAATATCGCAGTTCTTGTGTCGGGCGGCGGCACAAATCTTCAGGCACTTATTGACGCTCAGAACAGGGGAGAGATTAAAAACGGAAAAATCTCTCTTGTTGTGTCCTCAAATCCAAACGCTTATGCACTTGAAAGAGCAAAAAACAATTCGATTGCAACTGAGGTTATCAGAAGAAAAGACTATGACGAATTTGATGAGTATGATTCTGCTGTAACCAAGCTTTTGAAATCCAAGGATGTTGACCTTGTTGTTCTTGCGGGATTTATGACTATTCTCGGAAAGCAGTTTATTTCTGCTTTTGAAAACAGAATAATCAATATCCATCCTTCGCTTATTCCGTCATTCTGCGGCGAGGGCTATTACGGACTCAGAGTTCATGAGGAGGCTCTTAACAGAGGCGTCAAGGTAACGGGTGCTACCGCACATTTTGTAAACGAAGTGTGCGACGGCGGTCCCATTATCATTCAGAAAGCCGTTGAAATTCAGAACGGTGACACACCCGAAATTCTTCAGAAAAGAGTTATGGAACAGGCTGAATGGAAGATTCTTCCAAGGGCGGTTTCGCTTTTCTGCGAAGATAAAATTATAGTAAAAGACAATAAAACCGAAATTCTTGACTAACGGAGGAAAAATATGAAACCTGTATCACTTTACAATGACATTGCTTCAACTTCATATCCGGGCAGAGGCATTGTAATCGGCAAAAGTGCAGACGGCTCAAAGGCTGTTATTGCATACTTCATTATGGGCAGAAGCGAAAACAGCAGAAACAGAGTGTTTGCAGAAACCGAGGACGGCATCAAAACTCAGGCTTTTGATCCGTCAAAGCTTGTTGATCCGTCACTTATCATCTATTCTCCCGTAAGAGTTCTCGGCAACAAAACTATCGTTACTAACGGTGACCAGACAGATACTGTTTATGACCTTATGAATGAAGGTCAGACATTTGAACAGTCACTAACAACAAGAGAATTTGAGCCTGACGGTCCTAACTACACTCCACGAATTTCAGGTATCGTTGAGTGCGAAAACGGCAAGATGAACTATGCAATGTCAATTCTCAAAAGTGCAGACGGCAATCCCGATTGTTGCGAAAGATACACATTTACATATGACAAGCCGATAAATGGTCTTGGCAGATTCATTCACACATATATGAGTGACGGCAATCCGCTTCCGAGCTTTGAGGGTGAACCTACACTCGTAGAAATCGGTAACGATGATATTGACACATTTGCCGAGAAAATCTGGAATTCTCTCAATGAGGATAACAAGGTTTCACTTTTTGTACGCTATATTGACATTGCTTCAAATAAGGCAGAGTCAAGAATTATCAATAAAAACAACTAATTTATTTTTCGGAAAGGATGAATCCAATGAACGAACTTGCTTTAAAATACGGCTGTAACCCGAATCAGAAGCCTTCGAGAATTTTTATGCAGGACGGCAAAGATCTTCCTGTTGAGGTTCTCAACGGCAAACCCGGTTACATCAACTTTCTTGATGCATTCAACTCATGGCAGCTCGTAAAGGAACTCAAAGCGGCAACAGGTCTTCCTGCGGCTGCATCATTCAAGCATGTAAGTCCTGCCGGTGCGGCAGTTGCAACTGAGCTTTCTGACACACTCAAGAAAATCTACTTTGTAGATGACCTTGAGCTTTCTCCGATTGCAAGCGCATATGCAATGGCAAGAGGTGCAGACAGAATGTCGTCATACGGTGACTGGGTGGCTCTTTCCGATACTTGCGATGTTCAGACTGCAATCCTCCTCAAGAGAGAGGTTTCTGATGGTATTATTGCTCCTGACTATACTCCCGAGGCTCTTGAAGTCCTCAAGTCAAAAAAGAAAGGCAACTATAATGTCGTAAAAATTGACCCGAACTATGTTCCTGCTCCTATTGAGCATAAGGATGTTTTCGGAATTACATTTGAACAGGGCAGAAATGAACTCAAAATTGACGAAGAAATGCTCCTTCAGAACATTGTAACAGATAATAAGAATTTTACAGAGGATGCTAAGCGTGACCTTCTTGTTGCTCTTATTACTCTTAAATATACTCAGTCTAATTCTGTTTGCTACGCAAAGGGCGGTCAGGCAATCGGTGTAGGCGCAGGTCAGCAGTCAAGAATTCACTGCACAAGACTTGCAGGCAATAAGGCTGATATCTGGTATCTCAGACAGCATCCGAAGGTTATGAACCTTCCGTTTGTTGACAACATCCGCCGTCCTGACAGAGATAACACTATTGATGTTTACATCTCTGATGATTATGAGGATGTTCTTGCTGACGGTATATGGCAGCAGTTCTTCAAAACTAAGCCCGAACCTCTTACAAAGGAAGAGAAAAAGGCTTGGCTTGCAACATTTGACGGTGTTTCACTCGGTTCTGACGCATTCTTCCCATTCGGTGACAACATTGAAAGAGCAAAGCGTTCAGGCGTTAAATTTGTTGCACAGCCTGGCGGTTCAATTCGTGATGATAATGTTATTGAAACCTGCAATAAGTACAATATGACAATGTCATTTACGGGTATTCGTCTTTTCCATCACTGATAGAGGTGCGGTTATGAAAATTTTAATGATTGGTTCGGGCGGCAGAGAGCACGCTTTAATTAAAAAGCTTCTTGAAAGTCCTAAATGCACAAAGCTTTATTGCGCTCCCGGCAACGGCGGTATTTCAAGAGATGCCGAGCTTGTTAATATCGGAGTTATGGATAAAGAAAATATGGTTAAGTTTGCAAAGGACAATGCAATTGACCTCGTTTTTGTAGCTCCTGATGATCCGCTTGCTGACGGTATGGTTGACGCTATGCAGGAGGCTGGAATCAGAGCATTCGGTCCTAATGCAAATGCCGCTATTATTGAGGCGTCAAAGGTTTTCTCAAAAAATCTTATGAAAAAATACGGCATACCTACTGCGAAGTATGAAGTATTCAATGACGCTCAGAAAGCAATTGACTATGTAAAGAACGAAAATACTGCTCCCGTTGTTGTAAAGGCTGACGGTCTTGCACTCGGTAAGGGTGTAATTATTGCTCAATCTGTTGATGAGGCAATTGAAGCAGTCAAAGAAATTATGGAGGACAAGAAGTTTGGCGACTCAGGTAACAATATCGTTATCGAAGAGTTTCTTACAGGTCCCGAGGTTTCTGTTCTTGCATTTACAGACGGCAAGTGCGTAAAACCTATGGTCAGCTCAAAAGACCACAAGCGTGCTTTTGATAATGACGAAGGTCTTAACACAGGCGGTATGGGCACAATCAGCCCGAACCCGTATTATACAGACGAGATTGCCAAAGAATGTATGGATACAATCTTTATCCCTACAATTGAGGCGATGAATAAAGAGGGCAGACCTTTTAAGGGTTGTCTGTACTTTGGACTTATGATTACACCGAACGGTCCAAAGGTTATTGAATACAATGCCCGTTTCGGCGATCCTGAGGCTCAGGTTGTTCTTCCAAGACTTAAAACTGACCTTGTAGATATCTGTGAGGCTGTTATTGACGAAAAGCTTTCCGACCTTGACATTGAATGGGACAACGGCGCTGCGGCTTGTGTTGTTATGGCAAGCGGCGGATATCCTGTTTCATATAAAAAGGGTATAGAGATGTTCGGTCTTAATGATAACGGCGGTGTCGATGGCGCAATCGTTTATCATGCCGGCACTAAGTACGAAAACGGAAAGTTCTATACAAATGGCGGTCGAGTTCTCGGTGTTACCGCAACAGCGGATACACTTGATGAGGCACTTGAAAAGGCATATGCAGCAGTAGAAAAAATTTCCTTTGAAGGCGCTCATTACAGACACGATATCGGCAAAACTAAATAATATATTAAGAGCCACTCTTAACGAGCGGCTCTTTTTTTAGCCTGCATTTTTAATCTGCAGTCTTAATTTGTCAGAAATCATGGCAATGAATTCGCTGTTTGTGGGCTTACCTCTGTCGTTGTGAATTGTATATCCGAAATAAGAGTTCAGAACATCAATGTCACCTCGATCCCATGCAACCTCAATTGCGTGTCTTATAGCTCTTTCAACCCGTGAAGAAGTTGTTTCGTACTTTTTGGCAACCGACGGATAGAGCTGTTTTGTCACGGCATTGATAATTTCAGGATGCTCAACAGACATAATGATTGAATCACGCAGATAGTGATAGCCTTTGATGTGAGCCGGAACTCCTATTTCATGGAGAATATCGGTCACTTTCATTTCAATTCCGAAAGCGTCAATAACTCTGCCTTTGCCAAAATTGTTTTTCTTGCTCAAATCCGACAAATCGCTGATAATGGTGCTTAATTCAGAAATGTTATACGGCTTCAACACAAAATATGATGCGCCCGAATTCATAATTTCACGCTCAAGAACGGTGCTGTGGAATGATGAATATACCATAAACACAGGCACTTTCGTGTTTTCTCGTGTAATGCTTCTCATAACACCGATCGCATCAAGCCTTGTCATAAATGAATCCATCAGTACAACATCAGGACTTTCTCTTTTAATTTTATCGCACAATTCTTCTCCGTCTTTTGCACAGAAAATAACGGAAATATTCTTACTTTGTAAGATATTAAGATTTTCCTGCGTAAATTCGGAAGCGTCATCGGTTACGATTAGTTTTATTTTGTTGTTCATTGTGATTTCCCCCAGTAATTTTTGTTGTACTAATATTACCACAAAATGGTAAAGTTGGCAATACCTTCCATAAAACTTTTTTGAAAAATTGAGAAAAAAGTTTTATAATTTGCGTTACTAAATCAAAAATGAACAAACCATCATATATTTAGTGTTGATTATTGTAGCGATTTGCCATATATTGTGCAAACACACCGTAACCCTCTTTGGGATTATTCAGAAAAACATGGGTAACAGCACCAATAATTTTACCGTTTTGAACTATCGGACTGCCGCTCATACCCTGTACAATACCGCCGCAATTTTCGAGCAATCTACTGTCGGTTATTTTTATGACAAAATTTTCATTTGATGTCATATCACGGTTGCATATTCTTTTGATTTCAATATCATATTCCTGCGGCGTATCTCCGACAGGCGTTGTTACCATAACAGCCTTTCCTGTTTTTACCTCATCGTCATTTGCAATCAGATATTTCTTGTTTCTTTTATAATTTTCACTCGTTAAATCTCCGAAAATTCCTAAAGGGGAGTTTACGTTCAAATTACCAAACTTAGCATCGGTAAAATATCCGCAGAAACTGCCGGCTTTACCGCAGACGCTTTTTTCAATGCCGCTGATTTCAGCCCGAACCGCTTCTCCCGATTTTAACGGTAACAAAGCAGCCGTGTCACAGTCGCATATTCCATGACCGAGTGCGGCAAAATAATTATTGCTGTCATCATAATAGGTCATAGTTCCGATGCCTGCACAGCTGTCACGAACCCACGCACCGAGGAGATATACTCCCACGGTATTTTTGATCGGCAAAACGGTTTTATTTTCGGTTTTGCCGTTTCTATCAATTTCAACAGTAATTTCATTGCCGTTTGATTTTTCAATTTCAGACTTTAATTCTTCATTTGTGCTGATTTTTGTATTATTTACTTTCTTTATAATATCGTTTACTTTAAGTCCGCCGTCTTTTGCGGGGCAAACATATTTTTCACCGTCGTAGTAGCTTTCAAGCTTGATTATCATTGCTCCGTTAGCATAAAATTTTACTCCGAAAGCCTCACCGCCAATGCAAACCTCATTTTTATCATCAGCGGCATAAGGCGAAAAAGTCGAAACAGTAAATAATAATGTGAAAATCAGGGCAACTGATATAATTTCTTTAAATTTTCGCAAAAAATTCACCTTCTTTCCGTTGCCTTTATTATGATTTGCATTTATAATATAGATTAGTGCGTTGATGAAAATATTAAAAATGTTACTGGCAGAGGATTTTCCGAAAAGGCGATAAACAGCCGTGCATTGTAAATTATTTTCTGAAATTATATCATTTTCTTATTATGAGGTATATATGGAAAACATAAATTCTAACCTTGTCGGTCTTACCGATTCCGAAGTTCAAAAGCGTATAGATGAAGGAAAGGTAAATATTTCAACTAATATTAAAACTAAATCAATCAAAAGAATATTTTGTGATAATTTATTTACGCTTTTCAATCTGATAAATGTAATTTTGCTTGCGGCATTGATTTTTGTGGGTTCGCACAAGAATATGCTTTTTATCGGTGTTGTTATCGCAAATATAATTATAGGTATAGTTCAGGAAATTCGTTCCAAAATAAGCGTTGACAAGCTGACTATTTTGTCTGAGAAAAAAATCAATGTACTCAGGAACGGTAAAATTTCAGAAATAAGTAAAGATGAGATTGTTCTTGATGATATTCTTGTGCTTTCAAGAGGAAGTCAGATTCCTGCCGACTGCATTGTATGCGACGGCAACTGCAGAGTCAATGAAAGCTTGCTTACAGGCGAATCAAATCTCATTGAAAAAAATGTCGGAGATGAACTGCTCTCGGGCAGTTTTATTGCGGCAGGAAAATGTTATGCTCAGGCTGTAAAGGTCGGAGCCGATTGCTATGCCGCAAAGATAAATAACGAAGCCAAATATATTAAAAAAGTAAATTCTCAGATTATGGAGTCATTCAATTTCATTATCAAAATCTGTACATTTGTACTTTTCCCAATCGGCATTGCGTTTTTTATTCGACAATTCACCCTGCCCGATGCAACATTGCAGTCTGCTGTAATCAGCACTGTTGCGTCGCTTGTCGGTATGATTCCAAAGGGAATGATTCTTCTTACAAGCTCTGTTCTTGCAGTATCAATTATCAGGCTTTCATCCAAAAAGGTGCTTGTACAAGAGATGTATTGTATTGAAACACTTGCAAGAGTTGATGTGCTTTGTCTTGATAAGACGGGAACGCTTACAACAGACGAGATGACAGTAACAGGTGTTATTCCGTTTGGGGCTGATGAAAATAAAATCAAGAAAGCACTTTCTTCAATTGTAAAAGCGTCCGATGAACTAAATGCAACTTTGTATGCACTGCGTGACTATTCGGATTCCGTTTCACCGTATGAGTGCAGTAAATTCTGCGATTTTTCGTCCGAAACAAAATGGTCGGGCGGTACATTTGAAAACGGCAAGAGCTACATAGTCGGTGCGACTGAATGTATTTTAAAAAGCAGAGAAAAGTATTCTGAGGTGTATTCTGAGATTGAAAAGATAAATCAAACCGTCAGAATCCTTGTTCTTGCCGAAAGCGATAGTGAACCGGACAAAGACTCATTGCCTGATGATTTAAAACCGCTTGCACTTATTCTTATCAAGGATAAGCTTCGTGATAATGTAAATGAAACGGTAAAATATTTTAAAGAGCAGGGTGTCACCTTAAAGGTAATTTCAGGCGACAGCGTTAAAACTGTTAAAAATATAGCACTTGACACAGGAATTGAGGGGGCAGAAAATGCAATAGATATGTCAACCGTGACAACAGATAAAGAGCTTGAAGCTGCGGCAGAGCGTTGTAATGTGTTCGGCAGAGTAACTCCGGCTCAAAAGAAAAAGCTTGTGGTTGCCCTTAAAAAGCACGGACATTCGGTTGCTATGACAGGTGACGGAGTAAATGATGTTCTCGCACTCAAAGAGGCGGATTGCTCCGTAGCTATGGCATCAGGCAGTGATGCCGCTCGAAATGTGTCACAGCTTGTACTTGTCCATAATGACTTTGGCGCAATGCCGAGCGTTGTGGCAGAGGGCAGACGAACAATCAATAACCTTGAACGAAGCTCTGCACTCTATCTTGTAAAGACGATTTATTCGGTTATACTCTCGATTTTCTTCATATTCTTCCGCACTGGATATCCCTTTGAACCGATACAGCTTACGCTTGTCGGCGCATTAACGGTTGGATTGCCTTCATTTGTTCTCGCACTTCAGCCGAATAAAGATATAGTAAAAGGTAATTTCACCGTAAATATAATAGCAAGATCACTCCCCACAGCTTTTTGTATTTCGGCAGATACAATATTACTCGCAATTTTAAAGTATATGACAGATATGCCGCAGGCACAGTTTTCAACTCTCTGCGTATATCTTACTGCATTTTCATGTATGTTGCTTGTAATCAGATTATCAATCCCGTTCAATCCGCTCAGAGCCGTTATGGTCATCGGATGTTCCGCAGGAATAATAATCGGTTCAATCTTCTTCGGCGGATTGTTCTCACTTGCACCGCTTACATTTGAAAACATCGTATTGCTTGTAATCTTTGCTGTAGGCACATTTGTTGTATTTAATATACTCTACAATATAGCACAGCACTATATAGAAAAATTCAAAAAGGAAAGTCATCTTAAACTGACTGCAAAAAGAAATGCAAATAAACAAAAACGCTGAAAAATTAATCAGACAACTGAATAATCAAGGCTATGAGGCTTTTATAGTGGGCGGTTGTGTTCGTGATTATCTTCTTGGTCTGACTCCGCATGATACAGATATTTGTACAAACGCATTGCCTGAGCAGACAAAAAAATGCTTTGAGGCTTATCATACTTTTGATACAGGTATCAAACACGGCACAATTTCCGTTGTATGCGGCGGTGAAGTCTATGAAATCACAACCTACCGTATTGACGGTGATTATTCCGATAACCGTCATCCGGACAGCGTAAGCTTTACACGAAACATAAACGAAGATTTGCAACGCCGTGACTTTACGGTAAATGCAATGGCATATAACGCTGAATACGGTCTTGTCGATCCATACGGCGGTAAAAATGACCTTAAAGATAAAATTATCCGTTGTGTCGGAAATCCCGATACACGCTTTAACGAGGATGCTCTGCGAATCTTGCGGGCATTACGCTTTGCCTCTGTTTACGGATTTTCAATTGAAGAGAACACATCAAAGTCTATATTTAAAAATGCAGACTTGCTAAAAAACATTGCAACAGAGCGTGTGATTTCGGAATTTCTAAAGCTCATCTGCGGTAAGGATGCCGTAAAAATTCTTGACGCTTACCGAGAAACTATTGCTGTTATTATCCCTGAAATTACCGTTATGTTCAATTTCAATCAGAACAACATTCATCATTCGTATGATTTGTGGCAACATACCCTGACTGCACTCGGCACAATTGAGCCGAATCCCATACTTCGTATGACAATGTTTCTGCATGACATCGGCAAGCCTTCTGTTAAAACTACTGACAATAGCGGTCAATCGCATTTTCAGGGACATCAGCTTGAAAGTAAAAAAATTGCAGACAAAATTCTGCACAGACTAAGATTACCGTCTGATTTTATTAACAAAACTCTTCTGCTTATTGAATATCATGATGTCCGTTTTAACGGCAGTAAAAAGCTCATGAAAAAGGTTATGAATGTACTCGGTACAGACCTTACAAAGCAGTTGTTAGAGGTCGAATACGCCGATATATCTGCCCAGTCTGAATATCAGCGAGAAGAAAAGCTCGGATATCTTAAAACGGCTAAAACACATCTTAATGAAATAATCAAAGATAACGAATGTTTTAAGCTGAGTCAGCTTGATATCAACGGTAAAGATGTTTTAAACCTTGGCGTAAAAGAGGGAAGAGATGTCGGAAATATTCTCGATTATCTGCTAATGCTTGTAGTAGATGCAAATGTTCCAAACAAAAAATCAATACTAATATCAAAAGCCAAAGAATATATTTACGGTAATCAAATAAATAAGTAATTAAAAAAGAGGATTTCAGCAAAAAACTGAAATCCTCAAATTATTTGTCTTAAATTTTATTAAAGAACCTTTGATAAAAATTCCTTTAAACGGTCGTCCTTCGGATTATTGAAGAACTCCTGCGGATTGTTCTTTTCTTTGATAACACCGTCATCAATAAATACAACATCGGTTGCAACTTCCTTTGCAAAGCCGATTTCGTGAGTAACAACAACCATTGTCATACCTGCCTTGGCAAGCTCTTTCATAACATCAAGAACTTCGCCGACCATTTCGGGGTCAAGCGCAGATGTCGGCTCGTCAAAAAGGAGAACATCGGGATTCATCGCAAGCGCTCTTACAATTGCAATACGCTGTTTCTGACCGCCTGAAAGCTGGTTCGGATATGCGTTTGCCTTTTCGGCAAGTCCTACACGCTCCAAAAGATCCATAGCGTCTTTTTTAGCCTCATCTTTGCTCTTACCAAGAAGCTTGACAGGAGCCATTGTAAGGTTGTCAATAACAGTCTTGTGGGGGAAAAGGTTAAACTGCTGGAACACCATTCCCATTTTTTGACGGTGAACATTTATATTAACCTTTGGATCCGTAATATCGGTACCCTCAAAGAAAATGTGACCGCCTGTCGGTTCTTCAAGTCTGTTAAGACAACGGAGAAAAGTTGATTTACCCGAGCCTGACGGACCGAGAACAACAACTACATCGCCTTTAAAAATGTCAATATCAATACCTTTAAGAACCTGAATATCCTTACCGAATGATTTTTCAAGTCCTCTTACGGAGATTAATGCGTTATCTTTCACTCTTTTTCAATCTCCTTTCAAATCTTCTGAGGATGTACGAAAGCACAAGTACAATTACAAGGTAAATCAATGCAACCGTAATAAGCGGGAAGAATGCCTCGTAAGTTCTTGAACGAATCATATTACCAATATATGTGATATCTGCAAGTGCAACATAACCTGCAACCGAAGTTTCTTTGAGAAGTGTAATAATTTCATTGCCGAGTGCAGGAAGAACATTTTTAATTGCCTGCGGAAGAACGACCATTGTCATTGTCTGTCTGTTGTTAAAACCGAGTGAACGGCTTGCCTCAGTCTGACCGATGTCAACAGCCATAATGCCCGAACGAACAATTTCTGCAACATAAGCGGCAGAGTTCATGCCAAATGCAATGATTGCGGCAAAGATACCGTTTCTTACAGATGCAAGAATAATGTAATACATAATCATCAACTGAACTACAACAGGTGTGCCTCTGATAACAGTAATGTAGATGTTGCAAATCGCATTAAAGAATTTCAGAACACAATCACCGAAGCTCCTGCATTTTCTCTTGTCAAGCTGAATATCGTGAGTAGCTCTTACAAGAGCAATAACAAAACCGATAATAACACCGATAATACCTGCAAACAATGTGATTTCAAGGGTTACAAGCAAACCGCTTAAAAGCTGCTGCCATCTGTTATCTGTGATGAATGTGTTTTTAAAGCTTTCACCGAGATTGCCGAACAAACTGCCCGATGCACTGTCGTTTACGATAATAACCTGAGTTGTGTTTGCATATGAAGTTGAAAAGTCGATATTTTTTCTTCTTTCCGGTGTGTCGGTCATACCCGCCATACCGAAATCGTCTTTGCCGGTCTGAACAGCAGTGATAACAGAATCAAATTCCATATCATCAATAACAAGTTTTTTACCGAGCTTGTCACAGATTGCTGTAGCCATCATCGGATCAAGACCGACAATTTTACCGCCTTCAACATATTCATACGGTGGAAAAGCAGCGTTCGTAGCCATATGAAGTTCACCGTCATACTTGATATCCTTAGGTGATTCATAGGGTACGGTATCAGTATTACCCTCTATGTAATAGCTTTTGATTTTGTCCAGAACGCCCTCGTCTTTAAGCTCTGCAAGAGCTTTGTCGATTTTTTCGGTGAGTTCATGATTTTCCTTTGAAATGCAGATTGCATACTGCTCTTCCGCAAAAGGTTCATCAAGAATTTTTAGTCCTGCATTTGCTTTTACAAATTCCTTTGCCGGTTCACTGTCAATTACAACACAGTCGATTTTATTCTGTGTAAGAGCTACGATAGCGTCGGCACCCTTGCTGTAACGCATAACCTTGGTGCCGTCAGCCTCATAGTCAGATACAAAAGTATCGCCTGTTGTACCTGTCTGAACACCTACGGACGCTCCTTTGATATCATCGGCAGTCTTAATTTCCTTAACCGATGAATCACCGCATCCGGTGAACAAAAAAACAGTGGAGAACAGCATTGAAATCAGTACCAATAAAGTAACTGTCTTTTTCATTGTTTTCCTCTTTTTCTTTCTCTTAAAATATTTATTTGCAAATCTTTATCAGATTCTTGCAACGCCTGATTCAATTGCAGCCTTCTTAACAGCCTCAGCAACAGTTTTGCCGATTCTCTTGTCAAATGCCTCGGGAAGAATATAATCTGCATTAAGCTCTTCATCGCTCACGAGTGAAGCAATTGCAAAAGATGCGGCAACTTTCATTTCTTCGTTGATATCGCTTGCACGGCAGTCGAGAGCACCTCTGAAAATACCCGGAAAAGCAAGTACATTATTAATCTGGTTAGGAAAGTCACTTCTGCCTGTACCTACAACAGCCGCACCTGCCTTTTTAGCAATGTCAGGCATAATCTCGGGGGTAGGATTAGCCATAGCAAAAAGAATAGGATCCTTAGCCATTGACTTAACCATTTCTTCGCTTACGCAACCTGCGGCAGAAATTCCGAGGAATACATCAGCGCCTTTCATTGCATCTGCAAGCGAGCCCTCAAGGTGAGAAAGGTTAGTAATTTCAGCCATTTCCTGTTTAACAGCGTTAAGTCTCGGATCACCCTTGCAGATAATACCCTTACTGTCGCAAAGCGTAATGTCCTTTACACCCATATTAAGAAGGTGCTTTGCAATTGCAATACCTGCCGCACCTGCACCGTTCATAACAACCTTGATTTCGTCAAGCTTCTTGTGAACAAGCTTGAGTGAGTTGATAAGACCTGCGGCAACAATAACGGCAGTACCGTGCTGGTCATCGTGGAAAATCGGAATATCGCACTTCTCTTTGAGCTTCTTTTCAATTTCAAAGCATCTCGGAGCGGCAATATCCTCAAGATTGATTCCGCCGAATGAACCGCTGATAAGGTAAATTGCGTTTACAATTTCGTCAACATCCTTACTTCTTACGCAAATAGGAAATGCGTCAACATCGCCGAATTCCTTAAAAAGCGCACATTTGCCCTCCATAACAGGCATACCTGCCTCAGGACCTATGTCACCAAGACCGAGAACAGCTGTACCGTCGGTTACAACGGCAACAAGGTTGTTTCTTCTTGTGAGTTCAAAAGACTTGTCATAGTCCTTCTGAATTTCAAGACACGGTTCTGCAACACCCGGAGTATAGGCAAGAGAGAGGTCTTCAGCCGAGTTAATCGGAACTCTTGAAACAACTTCAATCTTACCGTTCCACTCATAGTGTTTTTTGAGTGATTCTTTTCTGATATCCATATCGGTAACTCCTTATAATTAATTCCCTCTCATTATACCCCTAAAAAGCCGTTATATCAAGTAAAAATCACAAAATTCATTTGACTTTTGTACAAAAAAGGTATAAAATAAATGTGCGAGTGTGTTGAACAGCTGCGAGCAGCTGCCGAAAGGTACTGTGCGAGGAAAGTCCGGGCTTCACAGAGCAATAATAACGGCTAACGGCCGCCGGAGGCGACTCCAGGGATAGTGCAACAGAAAATTACCGCCATTATTATGGTAAGGATGGAAAGGTGAGGTAAGAGCTCACCGGAGGGCAGGAGACTGCTCTGCCGTGTAAACCCTATTTGAAGCAACACCGTGGTAGGACATTATACGCTTGCTCGGCGTGTCCTTAGGAGGTGGCATCGAGCAGATTCGGTAACGGTCTGCCAAGATAGATGGCTGTTCACGACAAAACCCGGCTTACAGACACAGTCGCATATTAAGGCACCTTTTGTGGGTGCTTTAATATTATTGTTGAATCATAGCAATTTGTACAAATATTATGCACATATGCAATTAATTTAAAAAAGCATTGCATTTACGCTGCTGTTTATTGTACTTTGCTTTATGCTGAAATCTATCGAAATTGATTTAAATTGATTGGTTTCAGTCGATTGATTCGACACATTGCAGAGTTTTGAAATTAATGTGAAAGGTGTGTAAAAATTTGAAAACAAAATCAAAAATACTCAGCGCAATATTGAGCGTGAGCATTCTGTCGGCAAGCTTATCTGCCTTCGTTTCCGGTTCATTCGGTGTGCAGGCGGCAGAAAGCTCGTCATCCGTATCGACTAATAAGTACAAGCTCAAAGATAACATTCAGGACGGTGTAATTTTGCATTGTTTTGACTGGACTTATAACGATATTAAGGCTGAATTGCCTAAAATTGCAAAGGCAGGATTTACAAGTATACAGACTTCTCCGGCACAGCCAAACGGAACAGGTACTTGGTATTGGTTATATCAGCCAATTTCATTCAGTATCGGAACAAATGGTATCGGCACAAAGGCTGAACTTCAGTCGCTTTGTGATGAAGCAGAAAAGTACGGAATTAAGGTTATTGTCGATGTTGTCGCTAACCATTTGAGAGGCGATCACAACAACATAGACAACGATTTAAAGCCATCCGAGTATTGGCATACCTTCGGCGGAGGTATTGACTGGAAAAACCGTTGGCAGGTAACACACGGCTCGATTGGTATGCCGGACATTGCAACCGAAAATCCATTTGTTCAGCAAAAAGTCTGCAACTATGTTCAGGAACTTAAGTCGGTAGGTGTTGACGGACTTCGTTGGGATGCCGCAAAACACATTGGCGTTCCGAGCGAAGGCGACGATTTCTGGAAATCGGTAACACAGTACGGTCTTTATAACTACGGCGAAATTCTCGGCGGTCCCGATGACCGTTCGACAGGCAATGAAGACATTATGAAAGAGTATACCGATTATATTTCTGTCACAGACAGTAACTACGGTAAAGAACTCCGTGATTCGTTTAATTCAGGCAAAGCTCCTGATTCAAGCGGAAACTGGAGTGAAAAAGGCATTTCAAACGATAAGCTTCTTTATTGGGGTGAAAGCCATGATACATGGTCAAACAACAAAGACTGGGGCTATTCAAATGATATGAGTCAGAATGTTATTGACCGTGCCTATGCGGTTGCGGCAAGCCGTAATAAAGTTACTGCTCTTTATTTTTCCCGTCCTTCTTCAACCAACAAAGACAGTATCAAAATGGGAGAAAAAGGCTCAACTCATTACACCAGCAGTGAGGTTGCCCAAATCAATAAGTTTCATAATGCAATGGACGGTAAAGCCGATTACTACACCGTGTCAGACGGTTGTTCTGTAATTACCCGTAAAGACGGCGGTGCTGTTATCGTAAAAGGCAGCGGAAGCGGCGAAGTATCGGTAGAAAACGGCGGCGGTTACGCAAAACCGGGTACATACACAGACGCTGTTTCGGGCAACACATTTACAGTTACATCAAGCACCATTTCAGGTACAATAGGTTCATCAGGTATTGCAGTAGTTTATGATGCCGAACCCGAAGGACCTTCAGCGTCAGTAACTCCGGGTTCAACAAACTACAATACAGATGAGCTCACACTTACGCTCAATTGCAAGAATGCAAAAAATGCTCAGTATTCAATTGATGACGGTGCATTTGTAAACTACACAAACGGTCAGAAAATTACAATCGGTACAAACCTTGCTTACGATACTGTAACCACAGTAACAGTAAAAGCAAGCGACGGCAAGACAACATCCGATCCGGAAACATATACATACACAAAGGTAGACCCGAATGCCGTAAAGGTTGTTGCTTATGATAACTCATCAACCAAGTGGTCTAAGGTCAATGCATATTTCTGGAGTGATGATAATAAAGAAATGACATCGTGGCCGGGCAAGAAAATGACTGACAAGGGTAATAATATTTTTGATATTGAAGTGCCTGACGGTGCAAAATATGTAATCTTCAACAACGGTGACAGTCAGACAGATGACCTCAGGATTGCAGACGGTAATAAAATTTACAGCAACGGTTCTTGGCAGAACTATTCGACTGTAAAACCCACTCAGCCGACAACAGCTCCTTCCACGACAGTCCGTCCTACTACAATTGCAACTCAGCCGTCTACAACTCAGCCTACCACATCACAGCCTGCTACAACACAGCCGTCTACAACTCAGCCGGTAACAGAGCCTTCAAACAGAATTCTTATCGGTGATGTTGATTTAAACGGAACAATTACAGTCTATGATTCAACAGAGGTTCAAAAATACATTGTTTACATATCGACTTTAAGCGATGAGGCTCTCATTGCGGCAGATGTAAACAAGGATTCTGTTATTTCTGTAAAAGACGCAACTATGATTCAGGCTTATGTCGTTAAGCTTATTGGTGAAGACTCATACTGCGGTACTTACACAGAAAATGTTGCACCCACCCAGCCTACAACAAATGTCACAGAGCCAACAACCGAACCGACTTCAATTCAGACGAAGAATTATGTTTATTTCAATAATACGGAAAACTGGTCAACAGTAAATGTCTATGTATGGAGTTCAACAGATTCGACTTATATGAGCTGGCCCGGCACGGCTATGGAAAGTATAGGTAATAACACATACAGATTTGAACTTCCGAATGGTGCAGAATATGCTATATTCAATAACGGTTCAGCACAGACAGGTGACTTAAAAATTCCCGATGTAAATATGATTTACTCAAACGGACAGTGGAGTAAATACTCCGAGTAAAATTTAATAAGTTTATCTAAGAGCCGCTCCGCACAATCAAGCGCATTTTGCTGTTTTGATTTTTACTGTCGGGGCGGCGCTGTTATTTGTTTAAATCACAATACAAAATAAACGGTTCATCACGATTTTTTGTGGGCTGGAGAACGGACAGAAGAAATAGAAAGATAGCGAATCAAGATGAAGAAGTCATCTTTTGACTATCCCACATTTTTCTGTAATGAGGGTAAAAAAGCAATGTTTCCATTTGTTCGGAAACATTGCTTTTGTTAATTTTTTACTTATTACTTTAATTTTGTATCTATATATTCTATGTACGGTTTGCGATTATAAATGCTGTCTTGGTGATTTTTATACCATTCAAATTCTTCTTTCAATCCATCATACAAAGATACTGTATTTGGCATTAATTCATTTTGTTTTCTTACATCAAGCACATATTCGTAATCGTAGAAGCAAAAATAATCTCTTTGCGGAATATCTTTCGACACGCTTACAAATTCAACTTCTCTGCCTGCCGCTTTGTAGCAAAGCTCAACCCATTCTTTTATTGTAACGGTTTCTTTGTTTCCAACATTAAAAATATGATTACTTGGGTGCTTTTCTATTATTATCTCAATAAATTTACAAAGGTCTGACACATTGAAAAATTGCAATTTCATATCCCCGTTTTCAGGAATGTAAAATTTCCTGTCTAGAATAGCACAATCAAACGGAAAAGCTTCTCTGTATAAATTTTCATACATACCGTAAAAATACGGCGGACGAAGAATATACGCGTTTGGGACATTATCAAGTAAGTATTTTTCTGCATTGAGTTTGTTAATTCCGTAATCACCCCAGACAGAATTTTTACCGCAAGTTTGATTTTCAGTAAACGGTTTGGGATTTGTTTCGGGATAAACTGCACTTGAACTGATGAAAATGTAATCATCAAACGAAACACCTGAATTTAAAAGAGCTTTTATATGCTCGTCAGTGTACGCCGTGATATCAAGAATTAAATTAAAGTGTTCGTCAGCAAATTTGTTGCCAAGATTTAATCTGTCGCAATTAATCAGATGTACACCTTGTGATTGAGGTCTGCTATTTCTGTTTAGAACAAAAACTTCGTTGCCTTTACTCACAAAATGCTCGGCTGCATATCTGCTTACAAATGTCGTTCCGCCTGTGATTAGAATTTTCATACCAAAAACTCCTTGAATAATATTTGCATCACCGTATGGTGATAACCAGCATTAATTATCTATTCAATTTTTATTTGATTTTTCAATGATTTTTTCGGCACATTTAATGCCGTCAACTGCGGCGGAGATAATTCCGCCTGCATAGCCTGCGCCTTCACCGCACGGATAAAGTCCCTCAATAAGTATGCTTTCGAGTGTGTCTGTCTTTCTCATTATTCTGACGGGGGAAGAGCTTCTGCTCTCAACTCCAGTCAAAACAGCGTCACCGTCATCAAATCCGTGTAACATTCTGCCCATTTTCACAATACCCTGAGCCATAGAAGTGCAGACATATTCAGGCAAAATCTCGTTCAGATTTGAAAATTCATAATTCGGACCGATACTTGGCTTTACATCACCAAGGTGAGTTGATTTTCTGTTATTAAGAAAATCGTCAACTCTTTGTATGGGTGCATTATAATTTTCACCGCCGGCAACGAATGCTTTTGATTCAAGCTTTCTCTGCAAATACATTCCGGCAAGCGGATGGTCGGATTCATAATCATCCGGGTTTATTCCTACAAGCAACGCTGAATTTGAATTTTCGGCATTTCGTGCAAATTCACTCATACCATTGGTGCAAAGTCTGTTTTTTTCGCTTGATGCATTGACAACCTTGCCTCCCGGACACATACAAAATGTATACACACCCCGTCCGTTATCAAGGTGTGTACTCAGCTTATAATTTGCCGAGCCGAGCTTTTTATTGCCCGCAAACCTGCCGTATTGTGCCTTGTCAACTTTTTGACGAAGATGTTCAATTCTTGCTCCTACCGAGAAAGGCTTTGCCTCAATCGGCAATTTTAAATCATAAAGCATCTCAAAAGTATCCCTTGCACTGTGACCGATTGCAAGAATAACATTGTCTGTTTCTATAATTTCATTGCCGTTTTTGGTTTCAACAGTTATAGATTTCAGCTTGTTATCACTAAAAGCCATTGAAACAAGCTTTGTTTCAAACATAACCCTTCCGCCAAGCTCAATAATCTCGTTGCGGATATTTTTTATTGTTCCTTTTAGCATATCCGTTCCGATATGCGGCTTTGCGTTATAGAGAATTTCATCAGGTGCGCCGTGGCTTACAAATTCTTCAAGCACCTTGCGTTGTCTTATATCTTTAGTACCTGAATTCAGTTTGCCGTCAGAAAATGTTCCCGCACCGCCTTCGCCAAACTGAACATTTGAAGTTGTGTCAAGCTGACCGCTTGTCCAGAACCTGTTCACATCGGCAGTTCGCCTGTCAACATCACGACCTCTTTCAATAAGAATAGGCTTTGCACCGCTCCTTGCAAGTATAAGTGCCGCAAACAATCCAGCCGGACCTGCTCCGACAACAATGGGGGAGGGCGCATTGCCAAATTTCATCTGATTATATTCATACTTTCTCGCAATTTGAGCGTTACCGCACTTTTTGCAGACTTTATCCTCGTTGATATTAAGTTCAGCGTCAACGGTTGTAAGAAAGTAGATATTATCCTTTTTTCTTGCGTCAACCGATCTTCGAAAAATCTTACAGCTTTTTATTGATTTTTCTTCAATCCTCAGCTGTTGGACAACTGCCTTGCGAACCGATTTATCATCGTAGTCAAGGCTTAAATGTATATTGTTCACTCTGATCATAAATTTTCTCCTGCAATAATTCCGCCGGCAAATGCAAAATGAAGGTTAAATCCTCCGCATTCACCGCAAAGGTCAATCGCCTCACCGCATATAAAAAGATTTTTTACAATTTTACTCATCATAGTGTTTTCGTCAATTTCTTTGCCTAAAACACCGCCCAAAGCACATTGTGCGTGTGAGAAATCTTCTTTTCCGCTTACTGTAAATGACATTGATTTTATTGTTTTGCAAATTCCTGATACTTCGTCCTTTGAAAGCTTGGAACAAATCTTTGACAAATCAACTCGGCTGATTTTCAGAATCGCCTGTCCGATTCTCTTCTGAAAAATTCCTGTCAAAAGCTGTTCACACGGCAAATCAGAAAATAATGACATATGTTGTCTGATTATTTTAATCAGCTCATTTTCCGAATAATCGGGCAATAAATCAAGTACTATTTTGTCGTTCGGTTTAGCAAACAATGAAAGATTGAATACGCAAATTCCCGACAGCGAATTCTCGGTAAATTGAATTTCGCCTGTTTCTTCCTTGATTAATCGACCGTGTTCACCGTATAACTGTGCCTTGCCCGTAACTCTCAGACCTTTTAATGTTTTCAGAACATCGCTTTTAATCTTAACAGGGCATAAAGCAGGGGAGAACGAAATAACCTTATGACCGAAATTTTTAAGATAATCAATTGCACTTGCGTTTCCGCCAAGCTTAGGTGCGGCTTTTGAACCGTTTGCAATCACAAGCTTGTTGCATATGAAATCGTACTTTTTCTCGCTGTCATCAGAGGAAACTTTAAAACCGTTTGAAACTTTTTTTATAGAATTGACATTCTGTTCCGTAAAAACATCTATTCCGAGTGTTTCAACCTGTAAGCGCAGAACATCCAGAACAGATGCGGCGTGTTTGCTTATCGGGTAATATCTGCCCTCGTTATCGTAAAAACTTAAAAGACCTAAGTCTTTAAAAATATTCGCCATCTCATCACCGCTGAATCTTTCAAAAATTTTTTTACTCTGCTTTTTGAAAGAACCCACATATTTGTCGGGAGATATACAGTGATTTGTCAGGTTACATCTGCCATTGCCTGTTGACATCAGCTTTTTGCCTAATCTGTCATTTTTTTCAATTATTGCAATTTTTTTTGAACGGTCATGTTTCTTTGCTGTGATTGCACACATAAGTCCCGATGCACCGCCGCCGATTATAATTGCATCATATATATTTTTCTTTTCCATTTTATAAATTCACCAAAAAATAAGGGCAGCGATGTGCTGCCCAAAATTATTTACGGAGCAAAAATAAAGTTGATTCCGTTTGCAACAAGTACCGAACCGATACCCATTATAATACCTGCGATAACAACACCGCACATAACGGCTATAACGCTTTTCTTAAACCCGAGGTCAAGAATACTTGCCGCAAGTGTACCTGTCCATGCACCTGTGCCGGGAAGGGGGATGCCTACGAAAAGCATAAGTGCAACAAACATTCCGTTGCCTGCTTTTGCCTCAAGTTTTCTGCCGCCTTTTTCGCCTTTTTCAAGACAGAAAGAAAAGAATCTGCCGATAAATTTCTTGTCAGAACCCCAAACAAGAACCTTTCTTGCAAAGAGGTAGATAATCGGAACCGGGAGCATATTGCCTAAAATGCAGACTACATATGTCCAAAAAAGATTTAAGTCATTTGCAACCGCAACAGGCACAGCACCTCTGATTTCCACTATCGGAACCATTGAAATAAAAAATACTATTAAATACCACATATTTGCTCCTTAGAAATTATATTTTGCCAATACCTGATAAGTATAACAGATTTAAATGCTTTTTTCAATATTTGAGCAAGATAAAATCTTCCATAATAAAGCCTTAAAATTTGATTTATTTATACATTATGATAAATAATTATTCAAAAGTTGACATTGACTGAATAATCTGTAAAATATATTTTGGAGTGATTTGATGAAAACGAATTCCTGTTCAATGCGATTCAGAATAATTATGTTTGTTTTGACCGCGTCAGTGATTGCATTTGCGTTTATTCATTCCTCAATGCCGTCAGTTGAGTCGGCACAAGAGAGTGAAAGCGTCCTTGATTTTGTCACAGTAATTTTAAAATTATTCGGAATTGAGCCGAATCTTTCGGACCACATAATCAGAAAGCTTGCTCATTTTACGGAATATACCGTTCTGGGAGCATTGCTCTGTTCATGTGCCTATTCATTTGACCGAATCAAACCTATAAAATTCATACCCTACACCGTTTCTATCGGACTGTTTACCTGTTTTGTTGATGAAACAATCCAACTTGGGGTTGAGGGAAGATCGGGACAGGTGAGCGATATGTGGATTGACTTTTTCGGTGTGTTGCTCGGTACGGCTGTAATGCTTGTTGCATTTTGGATTTACAGAAAGATACGAAAGATCAACTAACTATATCTATGCGAATAAGAAAGGAATCAGTATGGGAAATATGGAAAATTCAGTAAAGCCCCATGAAAATAAAATGGGAACTATGCCAATGACAAGGCTCATTCTGACAATGAGTCTGCCTGCAATTTTTTCAATGACAATTCAGGCAATGTATAATGTTGTTGACAGTATTTTTATCGGCAACTATGACGCAGACGGACTGACCGCAACTTCGCTTGCGTATCCTCTGCAAATGCTTTTGATTGCGTTTGCTGTCGGCACGGCAGTCGGTGTAAACTCGTTTGTTTCAAGAAAATTAGGTGAGAAAAATTTTGTTCAGGCAAACGACGGAGCAACGCACGGTCTTGTAACCTGTATTTTCAACTATGTAATATTTTTATTGCTCGGACTTTTTGCGGTTCGCCCGTTTATGGCAATGTACACGCAGAATGAGGCTATTCTAAATTACGGAATCCAGTATCTGACGGTTGTACTTTGCTTCTCGTTCTTTTCAATTGTACAGATTATGGTTGAAAAAACGCTTCAGGCAACAGGCAATATGATATTCCCGATGTTATCCCAGCTTTTCGGTGCAATTGTAAATATTATTTTTGACCCGCTCCTGATTTTCGGTATAGGAATTTTCCCTGAAATGGGCGTTCTCGGTGCGGCAATTGCTACTGTATTCGGTCAATTTTGCGGTATGGCTTTCTGCCTTTGCATTCTTTTCTTTAAGAATCACGAAGTTAAAGTTTCGTTCAAACATTTCAAATTGAACGGTTCTACATTAAAATCTATCTATGTTGTAGGCTTTCCGTCTGTAATTATGCAGTCAATCGGTTCGGTTATGATTATCGGACTCAACGCTATTCTTGCTGTTTCTGAGGCTGCCGTTACTGTTCTCGGTATCTATTATAAATTACAGAGCTTTGTATTCATGCCTTGTTTCGGACTCAACCAGGGCGTAATGCCGATCATCGGTTATAACTACGGTGCAAGAAAGAAAAAGAGAATGTATTCCGCTTTAAAGCGCGGCATCATCATTGGCGTAATTATTATGGCGGTCGGCACAATTCTTATGTGGACAATCCCCGAACAGCTTATTGCTATGTTTGGCGGCACACAGGATATTATGGATATCGGTGTCCCTGCATTCAGAATCATCAGTCTTTGCTTTATTCCTGCCGCTGCCGGCATTATCTTTACAACACTTTTTCAGGCAGTCGGAAAGGGACTGCGCAGTCTTATTATGTCATTCTGTCGTCAGCTTGTACTCATTCTTCCGATTGCGTGGGTGCTTTCTATGGCGTTTGATTATACAGCCGTATGGTATGCTTTCCCGATTGCGGAATTTTTCTCGCTAATGCTTGCAATTGCATTTTTTGTCAACCTTACAAAAGGCGATTTCAAAAGACTTGACCAAAAGATTGAATGCCGCAGTTAAATTTGTTCACCTCATTGCATATATTGCATTGAGGTGATTTTTTTGACAGAAAATAATGATAACAGAAATACCATTACATATGACGATGACTGGAAATCTGTTTCATATTCGGAATATCCTAAGGTATCGGATGAGCTTGATTCAGATGAGGAGGATGTGAACTCTTTATCGGCTGAAAATAGTGATGAAAAGAAAAATTCTCCGAAACAGCTTGTGATAACGATTCAACTTGTGTGTTGTATTATTATAGCTCTTGCTGCTTTTTTGCTTAATTTATTCGGCGGTGAGGTCTATGCCGCAACACGGGAATGGTACTATTCAAACCTTGAAAAATCCGTTGTTTTTGATACGGGCGATAATAAAATAGATTTATCAAATCTGTTTACTGCAACAAGCGATGAAGTTTCGTCTGCTGAACATTGATTTTACGGTTTCGTATTCACTCGTTTGTCTTGGAGCAATATGTGTGATACTGAATATATTTTTAGGATTTCTATGTTGCGTTATGGCTGTGATTATTCATGAAAGCGGTCATCTTTTTGCAATGCTCATTTGCAAATCTCCGCCTGATAAAATCAAAATTTCGCTGTTTGAAATCAAGATTACCAACTCTTCAAGGCAGTTAAACACAACCCGTCAGAACATTTTTATAATTTTTTTCGGACCTTTAGTCAATTTCATTTGTTTTATTCTGTTTTATCTGTTATACTTATGTAATAGTGAATTTTTATTGCCGATTGCCATGGCGAACCTTTGCACGGGACTTTTTAATATGCTGCCGGTTATGTCACTTGACGGCGGACAGCTTATGTATGTTATTCTGTGCAGAAAATTCTCGGAAAAATCAGCCGAAAGAATCATAAATATAACTGCTGTTATAATTCTTTTTCCGCTGACGGTACTCGGCTTTATGGTTTTGCTAAATTCAAAATATAATTTTTCGCTGTTGTTTGTGTGTGCGTATCTCATTGCGTCACTTTTATGTAAAAACAACAGGTACTACTGACGGAGGATTTCTATGGTCAGCAAAGAAGTTGAAAAATTACTTCTGAAAGTTCAAAAGCCGGGAAGATATGTCGGCGGTGAACTCAACGAAGTAATCAAGGATAAAAAGAAAGTGGGTTGCAGATTTGCTTTCTGCTTTCCCGATACCTATGAAGTAGGTATGTCCCATCTCGGAATGAAAATTCTTTACAGTCTTATGAACGCTGTGCCGTACATTTGGTGCGAAAGAGTTTTTGCCCCATGGGTTGATATGGAAGAAGAGATGATAAAACACAATATTCCGCTTTATGCGCTTGAAAGCGGAGATCCCGTGTCCGATTTTGACTTTATCGGTTTCACTCTCCAGTATGAACTCAGCTTTACAAATATGCTCAATATGCTCAGGCTTTCGGGCGTGCCGATTAAAAGCTGTGACAGAAAAGAACTAAAAAACATAGTAGTTGCAGGCGGACCGTGTGCCTGCAACCCCGAACCGATTGCAGATTTTGTCGATATTTTCTTCATAGGTGAGGGCGAAGAGGTTGACCTTGAGGTTATTGAACTTTTCAGAAAGTGCAGAGCCGAGGGTAAATCAAAACAAGAGTTTCTTGAACTCTCATCTAAAATTGAGGGTGTATATGTTCCTGCACTCTATGATGTAACATATAACGAGGACGGCACAATCAAGTCATTCACTCCAAAAGGAGATGCTCCCGCTAAAATCCACAAGCGTATTATGCTTGATATGGACAAGTCGTTCTATCCTGATAATTTTGTAGTTCCGCTCGTTGAGATAGTTCATGACCGAGCGGTTCAGGAAATTTTCCGTGGCTGTATAAGAGGCTGCCGTTTCTGTCAGGCAGGTATGATTTACCGTCCCGTCCGTGAAAAATCTCCCGAAACTATAAATAAACAATGCAGAGCATTATGTGATAACACGGGTTACGATGAAGTTTCGCTATCTTCACTCAGTTCAAGTGACTACAGTCAGATTGTACCGTTGCTTGACAAGCTGAATGAGTGGAGCAAAGACGAAAAAGTCAGCATTTCACTTCCGTCACTGCGTGTTGACGGCTTTACAGATGACATTATGAATAAGATTAAAACCGTACGCAAGAGCGGACTTACCTTTGCTCCGGAGGCAGGCAGTCAGCGTATGCGTGATGTTATCAATAAAAATGTTCGTGAAGATGAACTTTTGCAGACTTGCACAACTGCATTTGCAGGCGGTTGGACTACGGTAAAACTCTATTTTATGATTGGTCTGCCTACCGAAACAATGGACGATGTCGCCGCAATTGCCGGCCTTGGTCAGTCTGTAGTTGATGCATATTACAAATGTCCAGAAAAGCCAAAGGGCAAGTCGGTGCGTGTAACCGTGTCTGCATCCTCTTTTGTACCAAAACCGTTCACACCGTTTCAATGGGAACCGCAGGATACAATCCCTGTTCTTCATGAAAAGCAACAGCACATCAAGGACAGTATTACAACAAGAAAAATTCAGTTTAACTATCACGATGCCGATACAAGCTACCTTGAAGCAGTATTTGCAAGAGGTGACAGAAAACTTTGTAGGGTTATGGAGCTTGCATGTGAAAGAGGCTTTCATTTTGACGGCTGGAATGATTGTTTCAGCCTTGAAAAGTGGCTTGAACTCTTTGATGAATGCGGTGTTGATCCGTCATTTTATGCAAACAGACGCAGAAGTTTTGATGAAATTCTTCCGTGGGATCATATTGACTACGGTGTAACTAAGGATTTCCTTATCAGAGAATGTAAAAAAGCGTACGCAGATACAACAACACCGCATTGCAGACTGAAATGCAACAACTGCGGTGCGGCTAAATACGGAAAGGGTGTGTGTTTTGAAAAGCGTAAGAATATGGTTTAAAAAAGATTTTGAATGTCGCTATATTTCGCACCTTGACCTCAATCGATGTATGCTCCGTGCATTGCACAAGAGTAAAATCCCTATATGGCATACAGAAGGATTTAACCCACATCCGTTTGCAACATTTCCGTTGCCGCTTTCGCTTGGTTTCAGAGGTGTAAACGAATGTATGGATGTTAAGCTTGAGGATGAAAGCTTTCCGTTTGAAGAAATCATCTCAAGGCTTAACGGTTGTCTGCCCAGAGGACTTCGTGTGTTTGATGTAACGGAACCCGTTATGAAAGCCGGAAAGATTGCTTTTGCATCATTTACAATCAAGATTTCCTGTGACGGTGAAAACTCCCGTACAGTATGCGAACAACTCAAAGAACTGCTGACAAGCGAAAGTATTGAAGTTGAAAAGAAATCTAAAAAAGGCATAAAAACCGTTGACATAAAGCAAGGCATAAAGAGCTTTGAAGTAACCGAGAAGTTCGACTTTGCAGAACTTGATGTTGTTTTGTTGGCAGGCAGCTCCGATAATGTGAATCCAAATCTGCTTATATCGGCTTTTGAAAACCGTTTTTTGGTTTCCTGTGATACCGACATCACAAGAAATGACCTCTACAACGCAGATATGGAATTGTTTAGATAGGTGAATATATGTTTGAATTTACAATACAAGAAAATGATTTTTTAAACGGATTTTTGGATTTATTGAGTGAATATGTAAATAAGTCGTATAAGTTTACCATGTCGTATCTAACGAGCCCTCTTTTGTCAGATGTGCGTGAGAGCGAAAGACTTGTTTTGCTTGTAGTCAACAAGTCTGTTTTTCAAAATATGTACAGTTTCATCAAGCTGAATGACAGCAATATGCAGTTTGCATCATTTTCCTGTCTTGAAACAGCCGTGAACTCAATGCGACTTTACAATGTCCTTGCTACAAATCCGGATTATATGCATGAATATATTACCGGCGGAAACTTTTCGCTTGAAGTATGTGAAAATGAAATTTCAGAAAAACAAAAAGAATACAATAAAGGTGAAGAGGAGTTCTCGCTCCGTGAATTTGCAACCGGACTTGGCAAATTCAATTCTTTTGAATTGAAAAATGCAGCTGTTGCGTCACAGCTTGTTGACGGCAACATCTATCTCGGACTTTCCTGCGGCAATGAACTCGGAGAGGATTTGCAGGATGAAGTCAGAAAGAGTATGATTGGTGCATACCTTTCACTTTCAAAGCACAATAAACTGTTTTTTAACGGCGGTATCGATGATACTCTTGAAGAGCTTGAGGACAAGCTCTATGCAAAGTTTCTTGAATATATCAGAAAGTTCTCATAATCTTTTTAAACTTTCACATTACTTTACACAAGCGTTCAATTTTCTGTCACATAAGACAGTTATTATATGCTTGTAAGTTAAAGATAAGCAAAAAACACTTTAACTTCACATAGATAATGCTTACAAGAACTTTTCATAGATTTCCTCTCTAATATGTCGAAAGACACAAAGGTCGGCTTTTCTGCCGACCTTTTTAATTTATCAGGTGTTTTTATTATGAATTACTACTCCCTTAATAAGTATCTCAAAAATACATTCGGTGAAAAGGTGTACAAAATTTCGCTGAATGGTAATATGACCTGTCCGAATCGTGACGGAACCCTCGGAACAAGGGGCTGTATTTTTTGCAGCAGGGGAGGCTCCGGAGAATTTGCCTCCGATGCACTTCTTCCTGTTCACGGACAAATCGATCAGGCTAAACTGCGAATAAAAAAGAAATCCGACTGTAAAAAGTTTATTGCATACTTTCAGCCGTTCACAAATACCTATGCGCCTGTTGAATATCTTGAAAAAATATTTACAGATGCAATTTCAGAACCCGACATTGTTGCTCTTTCAATCGCAACCCGTCCCGATTGCCTGGGAAATAATGTGTTAGGTCTTCTTGAAAAACTGAACAAGATAAAACCTGTCTGGGTAGAACTCGGATTGCAGACAATTCATGAAAAATCGGCAGATTATATAAGAAGAATGTATCCGCTATCCGTTTATGACTCAGCTACAGAAAATCTTCATAAAATCGGAATCAATGTAATTACACACATTATTTTGGGACTTCCGAACGAATCTAAAGAAATGATGCTTGAATCTGTAAAATATGCAGGCAGTAAAACCGACGGAATCAAACTGCAGTTGTTGCATATTTTAAAAAACACAGACTTGTGTGATGACTATGAAAGCGGAAAATTTGATGTGCTTTCAATGGAAGATTATATTGATATTCTTTGCGATTGCGTTGAAGTGTTGCCTGAAAATGTTGTAATTCACCGTTTAACAGGTGACGGGGATAAAAAACTGCTCGTTGCACCCATGTGGAGTGCCGACAAAAAGCGTGTTTTAAACTCAATCAACCGTGAATTTGCAAAGCGTAATATCACGCAGGGAAGAAAGGCAAAGTAAAAGACTCCCGAATCAATCATCGGAAGTCTTGTTTTCAAGAGTATTGTCGTTGTGATTTTTCTCTTTTTCAGTTTTCTTCTGAGCTGTTTTTTTACCGATTGCATATGCAACAGCCAATATAGCCAAGCATCCCGCAGTTATGCCCATTCCGGCAAGGAAAAATTTTATTTGCCTATCTTTAATGGGATTGTAATCAATATATTCGTCATCTGAGGCATTAACAGTTGTAGGCTCGGTCGGGTGTTTACTTTTACCGCCCTTTCCTGTAGCTTGCGTGCTGTTTTTATTGCTTGACGAGGAACTTCCGCTGCTAACCGTTCCCGATGCATTTTTATATATTCTGATACACGATGCAGTGCAACTTCCAACATCCATAAAGTTCACATCGGAATCAACACATTGATTCACCGTGTAGTCAATATACGCAGTACCTTCTTTTATTGTTTTGAAATCAAGCGTTAAGACATCGCTTCCGCCCGAAATATTTTGTCCTTCAGAATTAAGAAAAACAACTTTTACCTTGCCGCTTTTCTTGTTGACCTGAATTTTTGAGCCGTTATTCACTGCCTTAACCTTTCTGAATTCGATATAGTCGGGGTCATATGTAAATTCAAATGTTGCGGCAGAAAGTCGATTGCCGGAATTTGCGGAAAGTGCAACACTGAACAATCTGTTTGGCTTCATATCTGCATTCTGCATTTCAAAACTTACGCTTGTGGTTGCAAATGCACTTGTTAAAGATATTTGCAATAAAGCTGTCAAAATTAAAATAATAGAAAATAGTTTTTTCATGGTTTGCCACATAAAATTAAAATATTTCAAAATCTCACTTGATTTTTCTGATTTCATTTGATATAATAAACAGGTCGTTTGGAGAGATGTCCGAGCTGGCCGAAGGAGCATGATTGGAAATCATGTATACGGTGAACACCGTATCAGGGGTTCGAATCCCCTTCTCTCCGCCACAAACGCTGAACTTTATTTTGGGTTCAGCGTTATTTTTTTGACCTGTTTTTCTTAATAAAAGGTGCTGTTTTTCATATATATAATTGTATCGTATGGCAAGATTTGTTGTCAACGGATTTACGGTGAAGAGTTAGCACATACAGTGCATTTACGGTCATTTTTAATAGTTTTTTAACATTTCATATGACATAACCATTCAGCTTTCGGTTATTTATTCAAAAAACTGCCACTAAACCTTTACAAACCCTACAAGATATTGTATTATATTAGTAATTATAAATTACCATGGGGTGTTATGTATGAAACCGAAATATAAAAGAGTATTATTAAAACTTTCAGGCGAATCACTTGCAGGCGAAATGAAACACGGAATTGATTTTGAAACTGTTCTCAAAATCTGCAAGCCTATTAAAGAATGTGTTGACGCAGGCGTAGAAGTCGGCATCGTAGTAGGCGGCGGCAATTTCTGGCGTGGCAGAAGCTCAGGTGAAATGGACAGAACAAGAGCCGACCATATGGGTATGCTTGCAACAACAATCAATGCACTCGGTGTTTGTGATGCACTCGAACAGCTTGGAGTTAATGTTCGTGTTCAGACAGCTATCGCTATGCATCAGATTGCAGAACCGTACATCAGAAATAAAGCAGTTCTTCACCTTCAGAAGGGCAGAGTAGTAGTATTCGGTTGCGGAACAGGCAACCCGTTCTTCAGCACAGACACAGCAGCGGCTCTTCGTGCGGCAGAAATTGAGGCTGATATCGTAATGAAGGCTACTATGGTTGACGGTGTATATGACAGCGATCCCAAGAAAAACCCAAATGCAAAGAAATACGATACAATTTCTTTCCATGATGTTCTCAACAAGGATCTCGCTGTTATGGACAGCACAGCGGCATCACTTTGTAAGGACAATAATCTTCCGATTCTTGTATTCAGTATTGAAGATCCCGAAAATATCTACAAAGCTGTATGCGGTGAAAACATCGGTACAATCGTAACAGCCAACAATTAATTTGAATTTTTTACTGACTTTTTAACAATAATTATTACACAGGAGGCATAAATATGCAGACACAGTTAAAAAAAGCCGGCGAAAGTATGGACAGACGACTTGAGCATATGCGCACGGAATTTTCAGAAATCAGAGCAGGCAGAGCAAATCCCGCAGTTCTTGATAAGGTAAAGGTTGACTATTACGGCGCACCCACACCCGTAAATCAGCTTGCCGCAGTATCTGTTACAGAGGCAAGAACTCTTACCATTCAGCCATGGGATGCGTCTGTATTAAGACAGATTGAAAAGGCTATCCAGACTTCCGATATCGGCATCAACCCACAGAATGACGGTAAGATTATTCGTCTTATTTTCCCGCCTCTCACAGAGGACAGAAGAAAAGAAATCGTAAAAGATGTTCAGAAGATTGCTGAGGAAACAAAGATTCAGATTCGTAATGTCCGTCGTGAACTTATCGACAAGCTTAAAGCTATGAAGAAGGACGGCGAGCTTACAGAGGACGATCTCAAGCAGGGCGAAAAGAAAGCTCAGGATCTTACAGATAAGTATGTCAAAGAAGTTGAGAGCGTTTCTGCAGTAAAGCAGAAAGAAATTTTGGAGATGTAATATGGCTTTTTTCTCAAAGAAAAAAGATGAGCAGATTGAGGTTACAGACCTCAATCTGCCTTCACATATCGGAATTATTATGGACGGCAACGGCCGTTGGGCAAAGAAAAGAGGACTTCCGAGAAAAGCAGGTCACCGTCAGGGTGCGAAAACTTTCAGAACAATAACAAGATACTGTTCCGATATCGGAATAAAGTACCTTACCGTATATGCTTTTTCAACCGAAAATTGGAAAAGGCCGCAGGAGGAAGTTGATGCACTAATGTCGCTCTTTAAATCATATCTTAATGAAGCACTTGAAGATTTTAAGGATGACAGTATTGTGGTAAAATTCATCGGTGACAAGTCGGGCTTTAATGATGAGCTTCGTGAGCTTATGATTGAAAACGAGGAGAGTTCAAAAGACCGTGACGGTATGGTTCTCAATATAGCTATGAATTATGGCAGTCGTGACGAAATTGTCAGAGCCGTCAGAAACATTTCCGAAGATGTTAGAAACGGAAAAATTTCTTCCGATGACATAACAGAAAATCTTTTTTCAAATTATCTTTATACCGCAGGTCAGCCCGATCCCGACCTTATTATCAGACCGAGCGGTGAATATAGAATTTCAAATTTCCTTTTGTGGCAGTCAGCCTACACGGAATTTGTTATAATGAACAAGCTTTGGCCTGATTTTCAGAAATCAGACCTTGACGAAGCGTTAAAAATATACTCCTCCAGAAACAGAAGATACGGTGGAGTCTGATGAGAGTTGATATAAAATGAAATCCCTCAAGCCACGGCTGCTGACAGCCGTAATAGGAATACCAATACTGCTGATCGTTCTGTTTGTTTCGGAACTTTGGCGCCCATTTGTAGGCATAGTCATAGGAGCATTCTCTGCATTTATGACAGGTGAGTACCTTCATGCAAGAAAGATGCTTTATAAATTTCACCTTTCAATACCTTGTATGCTGTTTACTTTTCTGCTTTCGGTTTTAGTTACGACAAAGTATCTGTATGTTTTGATTTTTGCTTTTATACTGACAGTCTTTGCCGTAATGATTTTTAAACACGAAAAGACAAACTATGCCGATGTTGCATATTCAGTGTTCGGAACTTTTTTAATTTCTTTTGGAATGAGTGCCGTACCGATTGCCTGTGCATCATCTGTATCAATTACTTTCTGCTATATATGTATTTTTGCATTACCGTGGATGGCAGACGCAGGCGGCTTTTTTATCGGAGCATCGTTCGGCAAGCACAAACTTTGCCCGAAAATCAGCCCTAAAAAGACTGTTGAGGGCGCAATCGGCGGAATACTTTTCTGTGACCTCACAGCAGTAATTATAGGTCTTATATTTCATTTTTGTGTTATGCCTGATGCTAACATTAATTTCTGGGCATTGATTCTTCTCGGTGTAATTGACGCTCCTGTATCAATTCTCGGTGATTTAAGCTTTTCACTTATTAAAAGAAATTACGGAATCAAGGACTACGGTTCAATTTTCCCCGGTCACGGCGGAATGCTTGACAGGTTTGACAGCATAATATTTACTGCCCCTGTTCTTGTGGCAATCAATCAATTCATACCTTTCATAACAGTGGGGTAAACTAAAATGGTAAATTCACTTTCAATTCTCGGATCAACGGGTTCAATCGGAACTCAGACGCTTGATGTTGCAGATAAACTTAATTTAAAAGTTTCCGCACTCACGGCGTCAACAAATATAAAACTTCTTGAAGAACAGGTAAGAAAATACAAGCCTGAACTTGCAGTGGTTTTTAACGAAGAAAAAGCCAAAGAATTCAAAGATAATATAAAAGATACAAACACCCGTGTTTTAAGCGGTATGGACGGACTTATTGAGGCGGCAACGCTTAAGAATGCCGACCTTATTGTAAATTCGGTTGTCGGAATGGTAGGCTTAAAGCCTACACTTGCAGCGGCAAACGCTAAAAAAGATATTGCTTTTGCAAACAAGGAAACGCTTGTAACAGGCGGTAAGCTTGTATGTGATGCGGTAAAGAAGAACGGTGTAAAGCTTCTTCCCGTTGACAGTGAACATTCCGCTATCTTCCAATGTCTGCAGGGAATGCCAGAAAAGAAAATGCTTAAAAAGCTCATTCTCACAGCATCCGGCGGCCCGTTCTTTGGTAAAACAGTCGAAGACTTAAAGAATGTAACAGTTAATGAGGCTCTCAATCATCCAAATTGGAGTATGGGTGCAAAAATAACCATCGACTCTGCTACAATGATGAATAAAGGTCTTGAAATCATTGAGGCAAGATGGCTTTTTGATGTTCAGCCCGAAAACATTGATGTTGTTGTTCATCGTGAAAGTATCATACATTCTCTCATAGAATATGTAGATAATTCCGTAATTGCACAGCTTGGACTCCCCGATATGAGAATTCCGATACAGTACGCAATTACATATCCGGAAAGATATGAGTCACCTGTCGGTGAATTAAGTCTTGCTCAAATCGGCAAAATGACTTTCTTTGAACCTGACTATGATACTTTCAAATGTCTGAGAGCCTGTAAAAAAGCTCTTTCACTCGGAGGTGTTGCAACAGCAATTGCCAACGGTGCTAATGAGGAGGCTAACCGACTTTTCAGAGAAGGTAAAATCACTTTTCTTGAAATTGGTGACCTTGTTATGGGTGCAATTGATAACATAGACAATTTTGAGCCTTTGTGCGTTGATGATGTGTTAAAGGCAGACAAACTTGCAAGAGAGTATGTACTCTCTAAGCTATAATTTGCGGTAATATTTTCCACTGCTGTCTTTGCGGCGGCAATGAATATTTTGGAGTTGATTTATTTTAATGCAAATTTTAACAGTTGCGGCTCTTATTGTAATAGGAATATTACTTTTTGAGCTTATAATTTTTTCTCACGAATTCGGTCATTTTATTACCGCAAAGCTTTCGGGTGTAAAGGTAAATGAATTTGCACTCGGAATGGGACCGAAAATAATCAGTTTTGTTAAAGGCGAAACAAGATACTCGCTTCGTCTTTTTCCTATCGGCGGTTACTGTGCCATGGAAGGAGAGGATGAAGACAGTGAAGAAAAAGGTGCTTTTAATAACGCAAAAGTTTGGAAGAGAATGATCATCATAATCGCAGGTGCGGTTATGAATATTCTTCTCGGTTTTGTTATGATGTTTGCCTTTACCGTTCAGGCTGACAGCTACAGTTCAACTACAATATCTCAGTTTCAACCCAATGCATTTACTGCAAACACAGGTTTACAAACAGGGGATAAAATTGTTGAAGTGAACGGTTATTCGATTTGGAATTCACGAGATTTGCAGTTTGCAATCTCAACTCTTCCATATGAAACAGTAGAAGGCAATACACTTGAGGTATACAAAGAAAGAGCAACATCTGCCGCTTGCGGTGTATATAATAAGTATGCAAAAGACGAGTCTCTTTCAAAGGATGAACTTCAAAAATACTACAATGCTCTTTCTGAGGGTTGTTCAAAAATAAATAAGGCTGCAAGCAAAGACGAGGCTAAAAAACTTCTTGATGAAACTTGCAAGTCAATTTATGCGCTTGACAAATCATATGATATGTCAAAGTATAAAACACCCGAAATAGACACAACTACATCAAGACCTAGATTCATGGGTGATGTAAAAGTTGTTCGTGACGGCAAAGAAATAACACTTGAAAATGTACAGTTTTTTACCTATTACGCTGATGAAGATGCCGAAAAGGAAAATAAACCTACTGTAGCATTTGACTTTGCAGTTGAACCGATTGAGAAAAATGTCGTTACTGTTCTCGGTGAAACATTCACACAGACCTGTTCAATGGCAAAAACCGTGTGGACATCTCTTGTGTGGCTTGTTCAGGGCAGATTCACATTCAACGATATGTCAGGTCCTGTTGGTATTGCTACAGCTGTCACTCAGGTTGCATCAATGGGACTTCAAACAGGCTTCGGAGATGCAGTCAATAACATTCTTTTTGTAATGATACTCATTACGGTAAACCTCGGAATTGTAAATATGCTGCCGTTCCCGGCGCTTGACGGCGGAAGATTCTTATTTCTGCTGATTGAATGGATATTCAAAAAGCCGATTCCGAGAAAGGCAGAACAGATTGTAAATACAGTCGGTCTTGTTCTGTTGCTTGCATTTATGCTTATTATTTCGGTGAAAGATGTGTTCCAGCTTGTAACGGGAACATTCCCCGGAATGTAGACAAACGGAGGAAATTTTATGGGAAGTAAAATTCAGGTAACTGCCGGCAATGTAAAAATCGGCGGCGGTGCTAAAGTAAGCGTTCAGTCAATGCTCAACATTCCCTCAACCGATATTGAGGGCTCTGTAAGACAGGCAAAAGAGCTTGAAGCGGCAGGCTGCGAAATCATTCGTGCCGCTATTCCTAATAAAGATGCAGTAAAGCTTATTCCTGCCCTCAAAGGGGCTGTAAGCGTCCCGATTGTAGCCGATATCCATTTTGACTATAAGCTTGCGCTTGAGGCATGTGCGGCAGGCATCGACAAAATCCGTATTAATCCGGGTAACATCGGATCAGACGATAGGGTAAAGGCTGTGGCAGACGCTTGCAGACAGCGTGGCATTCCGATTAGAATCGGTGTTAATTCAGGCTCGCTTGAAAAGGAAATCCTTGCAAAATACGGTCATCCCACACCCGAGGCGCTTTGCGACAGTGCCTTGTACCATGCATCACTTCTTGAAAAGTTTGATTTCAACGATATTGTTCTTTCAATGAAAAGTTCAACCGTTTCTACTATGATTAAAGCCTATGAGCTTGCCGCAGAAAGGTGTGACTATCCGCTTCACCTCGGTGTTACAGAGGCAGGAACAGAAAGAATGGGTATTATCAAATCTTCTGCCGGAATCGGTGCATTGCTCCTCCATGGTATCGGCGATACAATCAGAGTTTCACTCACAGCCGATCCTGTAAAGGAAGTTTACGCTGCTCACGATATCCTCAAGGCTCTTGATATTGAGAAAGACGGAGTTCAATTTGTTTCATGTCCGACTTGCGGAAGAACAAGGATTGACCTTGTGAAGATTGCAAACGAGGTTGAAGATAAACTCAGAAACTGTAAAAAGAATATCAAAGTAGCGGTAATGGGTTGCGTTGTAAACGGTCCCGGAGAGGCAAGAGAAGCTGATATCGGCATCGCAGGCGGTGACGGTTGCGGGCTTGTATTCAAAAAAGGCGAAATTCTTCGCAAAGTTCCGGAAGATAAACTCGTTGACGCACTTTTGGAAGAAGTAGAAAAATTATAACTCTATCAGCAGTCAAAATACATTTGCTGTAATATGACAGAAGGACATATATGAAAACATTAGGAGAAGTCTTTGACTCCCAATTCGGCATTAAACTGCCGCAACAGATTTCACAGGGAGAACTGACACAACTTAATATTAACAAACAAGCCCGTTTGATTACTTTAGCAGTAAAATTCAACGGGCTCGTTGAGCGTAATACGCTTTTTGACATGGAAAAGCTGATTACCAAGACACTTGCGTATCATACTGTAATAAAACCGCATTTTCCGACAGAGTTGTTTTCCGCTGATTATTTTCCTCAGCTATACGCAGCCGTAAGGCGAGATATTCCGAGTATTAACGGAACTCTCAACAATGCTGAGGTTAGGTTTGAAAACAATACGCTTACGATAAATCTTCTTAACGGCGGAAAAACTCTTCTTGACAGTAAAGGCTTTGACAAAGCACTTATAAAACTCGTTTCGGAAGAATTCAATCTTTACATTTCCGTTAATTATACCGGAACCTTTGAGGTTGAAGAAAACAGTGAAGAATACAAAGCCGCTATTCAGGACGCTCAGGAGAAAATCAACCGAGAAAATCTTCAGAAAGCCGCTGAATTCTATCAGGAAGAGGTTGAAACAGCAGAAAAAAGAGAAGAAAAACACGCTGAAAACACTACTGTGGAAATTGAAGTTCGTGAGGGCAAGTTTGCAACACCGCAGATTATCCAGTCCTCAATCCGTCCGTTATACGGTCGTTCAATCAGGGGAAAAATGATTCCCATTTCTTCAATTTCAGGTGATTCGGGAAGAATTGTGGTATGGGGCGATGTGTTTGATATTGAAAAGAAAGTTACTAAAAGCGGTGACAAAAATATTTTCACTATCGACATAACCGATTATACGGGTTCAACAACAGCTAAAGTATTCAATTCAATTAAGGAATCAGCCGTAATTGACAATATTAAAAAAGGCGATACAATCGTTGTTCAGGGTGATGTTGAGTACGATAAATATGCAGGCGAGCTTGTTGTAAATGCCCGTTCAATCGGTACGGCTCAAAAAGTAAAAGTAGTTGATAATGCCGAGAAAAAGCGTGTTGAACTCCATATGCATACAAATATGTCGCAGATGGATGCCGTAACATCGGCAGGTGACCTTGTTAACCGTGCTTATCAGTGGGGACACAAAGCCGTAGCAATTACTGACCACGGTGTCGCACAGGCTTTTCCCGATGCAATGAAAGCCGCAGACAAAATCAACAAAGACGAAGAAAAAATTAAAATCATCTACGGTGTTGAGGCATACTTTATGGATGACCTTGTAGAGTCCGTAAAAGGTGATGCCGACACAGGTTTTGACGGCACATTCATCTGCTTTGATATAGAAACAACAGGTCTTTCAGCCGCTCGTGACAAGATTACCGAGATCGGCGCAGTCAAGGTTGAAAACGGTGTCATCACCGATACTTTTTCAACCTTTGCAAATCCCGAAATGCCGATTCCGCAGAAAATCACTCAGCTTACAGGCATTACCGATGATATGGTAAAGGACGCTCCGTCACAGAGCGAGGCGGTTGGTGCATTTCTTGAATTTGCCGGTGACAATGTGCTTGTTGCTCACAATGCTCCCTTTGACACATCATTCATAGCAAAAGCATGTGAAGATATGGGCAGGGAATATAACTATACTTCAATCGACACGGTTGCAATTTCAAGAGCGATTCTTACAGATATCAAGAACTGCAAGCTTGATACGGTTGCAAAATTTTTAAGGCTCGGCGACTTCAATCACCACAGAGCAACCGATGATGCCGAAATGCTTGCGAGAATTTTTATAAATCTCTGTCAGCGACTTACAGATGATTACGGTATAACAAAAACAAACGACATTAATACAAAGATAGCAGGCGGAGATTTTAAAAAGCTTCCGACCTATCATCAGATTATTCTTGTAAAGAATAAAACAGGTCTTAAAAATCTTTACAGACTTATTTCTTACAGTCATCTTAATTATTTCTACAAAAAGCCGAGAATTCCCAAAAGCGAGCTTGTGAAGTACAGAGAGGGACTCATAATCGGCTCAGCTTGTTGTGCAGGTCAGCTTTATATGGCAATTCTTGAGGGCAAGCCGTGGGGCGAACTCAAACAGATTGCGTCATTCTATGATTATCTTGAAATTCAGCCTGCAGGCAACAACAGCTTTATGATTCGTGACGGCAGATTTAATTCTGTTGACGAACTTCATGAAATTGACCGTACAATAATTAAGCTTGCAAAAGAACTCGGCAAGCCTGTATGCGCAACCTGCGATGTCCACTTTATGGATCCGACAGATTCCGAATTCAGAAAAATTCTTATGGCTGGTCAGGGCTTTAAAGATGCCGAACAGCAAGCTCCGCTTTATTTCAGAACAACTGCTGAAATGCTCAAGGAATTTGAATGGCTCGGCAAGGATAAAGCCTATGAGTATGTAGTAGAAAATCCCAATAAAATCGCCGATATGTGCGAATATATCAGGCCTATTCCAAAGGGTACATTCCCGCCTAACATTGAGGGCGCACAGGAACAGCTTATTGACATTACATGGAAAAGAGCAAAAGAGAAATACGGTGATCCATTGCCTGAAATCGTAAAGGCAAGACTTGACAAGGAACTTAATTCAATCACAACCTACGGATTCTCGGTGCTTTATATGACTGCTCAAAAGCTTGTTGCAGACAGTGAGGCACACGGATATCTTGTCGGTTCACGAGGATCGGTAGGTTCTTCTTTCGTAGCTACTATGTCCGGTATTTCGGAGGTTAATCCGCTTTGTCCGCACTATGTATGTCCAAACTGCAAACACAGCGAGTTTATAACAGACGGCAGTTACGGCTCAGGCTTTGATATGCCGCCAAAAAACTGTCCGGAATGCGGTACTCTTATGGATCAGGACGGTCACGAAATTCCGTTTGAAACATTTCTTGGCTTTAAAGGCGACAAAGTGCCTGATATCGACCTTAACTTCAGCGGTGAGTATCAGTCAAAATCTCACCGTTACACGGAAGAGCTCTTCGGTAAGAATAATGTGTTCAAAGCGGGAACAATTTCTACCGTAGCCGAAAAGACAGCACTCGGCTTCGTTAAGAAGTTTGCACAGGAGCGAGGTCTTGTAATGCACAAGGCTGAGGAAAAGCGTCTTGCAATCGGTTGTACGGGTGTTAAGAGAACCACAGGTCAGCACCCCGGCGGTATGGTTGTTGTGCCGAGAACAAACGATGTTTACGATTTCTGCCCTGTTCAGCATCCTGCAAATGATGTGAACTCAGATAACATTACAACGCACTTCGACTTCCATTCAATTCATGATACAATCACAAAACTTGATGAGCTCGGACACGATGTTCCGACAATCTATCATTATCTTGAACTCTACACAGGTATCCCCGTAATGAAAGTTTCAATGAGCGATCCCGAGGTTATGTCGCTGTTTACTTCTCCGAAAGCACTCGGAGTTACTGAGGAGGATATCGACTCAAAAACCGGTACATTCAGCCTTCCTGAATGCGGTACGGCTTTCGTAAGAGGAATGCTTGTTGAGGCACAGCCCAAAACCTTTACCGACCTTTTGCAGATTGCAGGTCTTTCGCACGGTACCGATGTATGGCTCGGAAACGCTCAGGAACTTATTCATAACGGAACCTGTACAATTTCGGAAGTAATCGGTACTCGTGACTCGATTATGACTTATCTTATGCACAAAGGTCTTGAACCGGGTATGGCATTCAAAATAATGGAGATTGTCCGTAAAGGTAACGCAACAAAACTTCTTACGGAAGAACACTTCAAGGCTATGCGTGAACACAATGTTCCCGAATGGTATATTGATTCATGTATGAAAATTAAGTATATGTTCCCGAAAGCCCATGCCGCAGCCTATATGATTGCAACGCTCAGACTCGGTTGGTACAAGGTTCACAAGGCCGTTGAATATTATGCAGCATACTTTACCGTACGAAGTGAAAATCTTGACGGTGCAATTGCCATGCAGGGACATCAGGCTGTCCGTGACAAGATGAACAATATAAAACAAAAACAGAGTGTTCACGAAGCCACAGCCAAGGATGAAGCAGAGTTCCAGACCTTGCAGATTGTCAACGAAATGATGGCAAGAAAAATTGAATTTCTTCCTGTTGACATCTACAAATCCGAGGCTAAAATGTTCAAGGTAGAGGACGGAAAAATCAGACTTCCGTTTTCATCCTTACCCGGTGTAGGCGGCGCCGCCGCAGATTCACTCGCAGAAACGGGCAAGCACACAGAATATCTTTCAATTGAAGATATGCAGATTAAAACAAAGGTTACTAAGGCTGTTATTGAAACACTGAAAGATGTCGGAGTTCTCAAGGATTTGCCTGAAAGCTCACAGATGTCATTATTTTAAGGAGTTGTCTAAATGAAAAAACTGCTTTCGCTAAAAACTTTGCTGATTTGCATTTCATTTACAGTATTTCTTTTACTTGTAAAAGATAATATGAATGTTGTGTGGTCGGCAATCGGTTGGATAACAGGCATAATCACTCCGTTTGCAATCGGATTCCTTTTTGCTTACATCCTTAACTATCCGTACAAATTTTTCTACTCCAAAGTTTTTGGCAGAATGGGGCGAAAGCGAAAATTCCTTGCTAACTTCAGAAAACCCCTTGCACTTATTATAACCTATGCAATTGTAGTAGCAATTTTTGTTGTTATAATCTCAATTGTAGTTCCGCAGATTGCAGCCAGCCTGTTCAGTCTTATTAACAGCCTGCCGCAGTATGCAGGCGTACTTTCTGACATGACAAAAACAGTAGTACATTGGATTAACCATACCTTCAGTATGGAAATTGACGCAAGTGAAGTAATAAACAACTTCTTCAAGTATATTACAAACTTCATTTCGGCAGGCAATATCACCAGTTTTCTCGGCAACTCTACAAATGCCGTATTCAGCGCAATTATGTCTACGTGTAACGGTGTGTATAACTTTCTGCTCGGAATCGTTATTTCAGTTTACTTCCTTGCCGCAAAGGAAACACTTTGCCGTCAGATAAAAAAGCTTGCTGTTGCTTTTATTCCGATAAAGTATCTTCCTAAGATTTATGAAATTGTTGATATTACAGATACAAAATGCGGTCGTTTTCTCGTTGGCGATATCATTGATGCGGCTTTTCTCGGTGTTCTCACATTCATTACAATGTCAATTTGTCAATTACCGTACGCACCGCTTATTGCGGTTCTTATCGGTGTAACGAATATTATTCCGTTCTTTGGACCATTCATCGGTGCAATTCCGAGTGCTTTTATCCTCTTGCTTATTGATCCGATTTACATGATTATTTTCATAATCATTATAGTTATAATTCAGCAGCTTGACGGCAATCTTTTCAAGCCGAAGATTATCGGCAGTCAGGTCGGTCTTTCAAGCTTCTGGGTACTGTTCAGCGTAATTGTCGGCGGAGGAATGTTCGGTGTGCTCGGTCTTATTCTCGGAACACCAATCTATGCCGTAATCTATGCTCTTGTCGGCAAGAGAGTTAAAAACAAAATTGACTCAAAGGGTAGAATTGCTCAGGAGGCTCTTGACTTTGAGGTGCTTAACTATACAAAAATTGCCGCAGAGCAGAAAAAACTTCGTGAAGAAAAAGAAATGCAGCATAGAGAAAAATTTATGAAATTCATCAACCGTAACAAAATAAATGATGAAGACGAATCCTCAGAAAATACAAATGAATAATCGTAAAATTTTCGTTTCATCTTAATAGTGTTGACAAATCAAGTTTAGTGTGTTAGTATATTACCGTATTAACACACTAAAGCGTTGAGAGGTAATTATGAAAAAGAATTTAAAAATGACTCCCGAGGGAACAAAGGACTTTTTGTTCGCTGAATGTTCCGCGATGGATTATATCTGCACAAGCATTGAAAAGGTATTTGTAAAAGGCGGATTTAAACGGGTAATAACTCCTGCTCTTGAATTCTATGATGTGTTCTCAATTCCGTCAAGCGGAATCTCGCAGGAGTCAATGTTCAAGACAACCGATAACAAAGGCAGACTTCTTGTTGCCCGTCCTGATTCCACTCTGCCGATTGCAAGAATGGTTTCTACAAGACTTAAAAACAATACACTTCCTGTTCGACTTTACTACAAGCAGGCAGTATATCGTAACAATCCGTCACTTGCAGGAAGAAGAAACGAATTTCTTCAGATGGGTGTTGAACTTCTCGGGGCAAAAGGAAAGAGAGCTGACCTTGAAATTCTCACATCGGCAATAAAAAGCATTTCAGCCGTTGCCGATGATTTCAGAATTGAACTCGGACACGCCGAAGTATTCAATGCTCTGTCAAAAGAACTCGATATCGATAACGATTACAAAGAAAAAATCAGAGTATCAATCGAAAGTAAAAACTACTCGGCGCTTAACAATCTTCTTGACAAACTCAAGCCTTGTAAGACTGTTTCCGCAATCCGTTCGCTCCCGTCACTTTTCGGCGGTGAAGAAGTGTTTGATGAGGCATATGATATCTGCAAAGGTACAGGCGCCGAAAACGCTCTTGATTATCTCCACACAATCTATAAAGAACTTTCCGTGCTTGAACTCGGCAACAAGCTTATCATCGACCTCGGACTTGTTCAGAGAAACGATTACTATACGGGAATCGTATTTTCAGGGTATATTAACGGAATCGGTGATGCTGTTATTTCGGGAGGAAGATATGACGATCTTCTCAGCGAATTTGACGCTCCTATGGGTGCGGCAGGCTTTGCGATTGATACAGACGCAATTACAATGAAACATCTTTCCGATGATGATGTAAATTATTCAGATAATCCCGATGTTCTCGTTTTTGCAGAAAACGGACATGAAATGAAGGCTCTCAGATATGTTGACGAGCTTAACGAAAAGGGAATAAATGCACAGTTCAGTGTACTTGAAACTCTTGAAGAAACAGAACAGTTTGCAAAATCAAGAGGAATTGCAAAAGTTGAAAGTATATAATCAAGCTGTCGGAAAGGATTAAATATGAAACCATTAAGAATTGCTCTGACAAAGGGCAGACTTGAAAAGACCACAATTGAACTTCTTGAAAAAATCGGATATAATTGTGATGAAGTAAAAAACAAGGGAAGAAGGCTTATTCTTCCGATCGGCAATAATGATTTTGAAGTTGTGCTTGCGAAAGCCGCAGATGTAATTACATATGTTGAGCACGGTGTGTGTGACCTTGGTGTCGTTGGCAAGGATACAATTCTTGAAAACGGTTCATCTTTTTATGAACTTCTCGACTTAGGATTCGGCAAATGCCGTTTTGCTCTTGCTACAAAAAAGGACTCTGATTTTTACGGCGGTTACAAAACAAAGACAATTGCGTCAAAGTATCCCAATGTAACCAGGGCATTTTTTGACGATAAAAATATGGATGTAAGAATCATTAAGATTGAGGGCTCGGTTGAACTTGCTCCCCTTGTAGGTCTTGCAGACGGTATTGTAGATATAGTAGAAACAGGTTCAACGCTCAAGGCTAACGGACTTGAAGTAATTGAATGGGTATGTGATATTTCAGCAAGACTTATTGCCAATACGGCAAGTCTTAAACTGCGCAAGGCTGAAATTGAAGAATTGCAGAAGAAACTGGAGGCTGTCACAAAATGATTACAACTGTTGTAGCAGACGGAAAAAACGAATATGAATTTATTGATTTGCTCAAAAAGAGAGCACAGAATTCAGATAAAAATGTAGTTCCGATTGTTTCGGAAATCATCGAAAATGTTGCAGAAAACGGTGATAAAGCCGTAAAGGAATATACCGTTAAATTTGACGGAAAAGCACCTGAAAAGGTAGAAATTACTTCCGATGAAATCGACAGCCTTATTGAAAAATGCGATAAGGATTATCTCGAAACAATCAAAAAGGCAGCCGCAAATATTGCAGACTTCCATAAAAGACAGGTTCAGCAAAGCTGGCTCACAACAAAGAATAACGGCGTAATGATGGGGCAGAGAATCAGAGGCCTTAAAAGAGTAGGTATCTATGTTCCGGGCGGCACTGCAGCATATCCCTCATCAGTTCTTATGAACGCAGTTCCCGCTAAAATTGCAGGTGTTGAGGAGATTATTATGTGTACACCTCCGCAGAAGGACGGTACACCGAATCCGAATATCATCGCCGCCGCAAAGGTAGCGGGTGTTGACAGAATCTTCCTTATGGGCGGTGCACAGGCAGTAGCCGCACTTGCATACGGTACAGAATCCGTACCAAAGGTTGATAAAATCGTAGGACCCGGCAACATCTTTGTTGCAACAGCAAAAAAACTTCTTTACGGAACAGTTGACATTGATATGATTGCCGGTCCGAGTGAAATACTCATCATTGCCGATAAGTCTGCAAATCCTAAATTCCTTGCCGCAGACCTTATGAGTCAGGCAGAGCATGATAGGCTTGCGTCTGCAATTCTGCTTACCGACTGCGAAGAGCTTGCCAAAGAAACTGAAACAGAGCTTGAAAAGCAGATGACCGCTCTTTCAAGAAAAGATATTATCCGCTCATCGGTTGACAATTTCGGTGCAGTTATTGTATGCAGTGATATGTCACAGGCGATTGAATTTGCTAACGAGCTTGCTCCCGAACATCTTGAGGTTTGTTGTGAAAACCCAATGGAGTATGTCGGCAAGCTTGATAATGCCGGCTCTGTATTTCTCGGCAACTACAGTCCCGAGCCTCTGGGCGACTATTTTGCAGGTCCTAACCATGTTCTTCCGACAAGCGGCACGGCAAGATTTTTCTCACCTCTTTCGGTAGACAGCTTTGTAAAGAAATCAAGCTTTATTTACTATACGGAAGAAGCTTTGAGAAAAGATGCCGAAGATGTAGTTCGCTTTGCAGAAACAGAAGGACTTACAGCACACGCAAATTCAATTAAAGTGCGTTTTGATATGAAATAAGAATGGAAGTTATGCAATGTCTTATGAATTAAACAAAAAAATCCGTGAACTTGAACCGTATGAACCAATCAGCGGTACATATAAAATTCGACTTGATGCAAACGAATGTCCCGTAAATTATCCTGATTTCATCAAAGAAGAAATCAAAAATGCAATTGATACAATTGATTTCAACCGCTATCCCGATCCGCTTGCGGAAAAGGTTGTTACGGCTTTTGCGGATTATTACGGAATCAATCCAAAATATGTAACCGCAGGCAACGGCTCAGATGAACTTATCTTTTTGATTGAAGCCGCATTTATGGAAAAAGGGGACAGGATGCTTTGCGTTGCTCCCGATTTTTCAATGTACAAATTCTATTCATCAATCTGTGAGGTTGAATGTGACACATTTATCAAATCCGACGACCTTTCAATTGATACGGATGCACTTATTGAAAAGGTAAATCGTGACAATATCAAACTTCTGCTTTTTTCAAACCCATGCAATCCGACAGGGCAGGGAATGACCGCCGAAGATGCACGCAGGCTTGTTACAAGCGTAAATGCACTTGTAATTCTTGACGAAGCATATATGGATTTCTGGGATCAGAGTCTTATAAATGAGGTTGAAAAGTATTCAAATCTCATTATTTTCAGAACCGCATCAAAGGCAGTAGGCTCAGCGGCACTCAGACTCGGTTTTGCCGTTGCAAATGAAACAATTTCAAGAGCTGTAAAAGCGGTAAAATCTCCGTACAATGTGAACACATTTTCTCAGGTTGTCGGCAGTATAATATATAAAAATAAAGATTATCTCAAAAACAGACAAAAAACAATTGTCAGAAACAGAGAAAAGCTGTATAATGACTTATTGGAGTTGTCCGCTCTTTCCGATGATTTTAAGGTTTACAACAGTTGTGCAAACTTTGTTTTTGTTAAAACATCATTCGGCAAAGACTTGTGGAACTATCTAAAGGACAACTCAATTGTAATCCGTTTTATGGGCGATTACATCAGAATTTCCGTTGGCACAGAAGAAGAAAACGAAGAACTGATAAGTTGCATTAAAACTTATTTATCGAGGTGATTATATGCGCAGTGCATATGTTGAGCGTAAAACGAAGGAAACCGACATAAAGCTAAAACTTAATCTTGACGGCGGCGATATTAAAATTGATACAGGCATAGGCTTTTTTGACCATATGCTCAATTCGTTTGCCACTCACGGCAGATTCGGGCTTGAGGTTTCGGTAAAAGGCGACCTCTATGTTGACGAACACCACACCGTTGAGGACACAGGTATAGTTCTCGGCAAAGCATTTGCAGAGGCTCTTTCAACCAAAGAGTCAATTGAGAGATTTGGCAGTTTTTATGTTCCTATGGACGAAGCGCTTGCGTTTGCATCTGTTGACATCAGCGGCAGACCTTATCTTGTATTCGACGCTGATTTTCCGCAGGAAAGATGCGGCGGCTACGACTGTTCAATGACAGTAGAATTTATGCGTGCATTTGCATTTAACGCACAAATCACACTTCACCTCAAATCTGTTTACGGTGACAACTCTCACCATATCACAGAGGCTTTGTACAAGGCTTGCGCACACGCACTCCGCCTTGCAGTAAAGCAAAATTCTTCAAATGTACTTCTTTCTACTAAAGGAGTGTTATAATGATTATTTTACCCGCTATTGACATAAAAGACGGCAATTGTGTCCGTCTTTTCAAGGGCGATTATGCAACCGTTCAGAAGGTAGCAGAGTCCCCGTATATTGCCGCTCAGGGCTTTGCTGACGCAGGTGCAGAGTGGATGCATATGGTTGACCTTGACGGTGCAAAAGATGCAAAGCTTGTTAATGCCGACCTTATTGCAGATGTTGCAAAAGCCTCGGGACTTTCTGTTGAGGTTGGCGGAGGAATCCGTGATATGAAAGCGGTTGAATATTATCTTTCAAGAGGAATAAACCGTGTTATTCTCGGTTCAGCCGCAGTTAAAAACCAGCAGCTTGTTATTGATGCCGTAAAAGAATACGGTGAGAGAATTGTAGTTGGCATTGATGCAAAGGACGGTATGGTTCGTGCAGAAGGTTGGATTGACAATTCGGAAATCAACTACATTGAGCTTGCAAAGCGTATGGAAGATGTCGGCGTAAAGACTATTGTGTTCACAGACATTGATCAGGACGGTACTCTTGCAGGTCCTAACCTTAAACAGCTTGATAACCTTGCTCACGAAGTCAGCTGTAATATTATCGCAAGCGGCGGTGTTGCAGTTCTCAAGGATATCGTAAATCTTGCAGAACTTGATGTCTACGGTGCAATCTGCGGCAAGGCTATCTACACAGGTTCGCTCGATTTGAAACAGGCGATTGAAGTAACAAATAAAATCTGAGGTAATTATGGATCTTGATAAATATTTTGTAAAATCCGAACTTATTCCTGCAATTATTCAGGAAAAGTCAACGGGTGAGGTGCTTATGCTTGCATATATGAACCGTGAAAGTATGCAAAAAACTTTTGAAACCGGTTACACATGGTTCTGGTCAAGAAGCCGTCAGGAGCTTTGGAACAAGGGTGCAACATCAGGTCATTTACAAAAGGTAATTGATATATATGCTGACTGCGATGACGATACATTGCTCATCACGGTTGAACAGACAGGTGCGGCCTGCCACACGGGAAATCATTCCTGCTTTTTCAAAAAATTAAAATGAGGAGAATTTTAATATGAACGACAGAGAAGTTCTTGAAGCACTTTATGCTACAGTAGAAAACAGACGAGATAATCCAAAAGAGGGTTCATACACTTGCTACCTTCTTGATAAAGGAATTGACAAGATTCTTAAAAAAGTAGGCGAGGAGTGCAGTGAAACAATTATTGCGGCAAAAAATGATGATAACAGCGAAACTGTTTATGAAATTGCAGACCTTATCTATCATCTTACTGTAATGATGGTAAAGCTCGGCATTCCGCTTGAAGATGTTCTTGCCGAACTTGACAAGAGAAGCGAAAAGACAGGAAACCTTAAAAAGTTCCATGTTGTTGACAAAAATTCATAACTAAAAGCACAAACAAAAAGGCCCTATGACTTTGGTCATAGGGCTTAACAGTATGTATATATTATTTTTATGCATTAACAAAAGCAAATTTAGAAATCGCCTGTTTGAGATTATCATCAGGTTCTGATTCAAGAAGAAGTTCAATCGGAATTTTTTCGTCAATTGCAAAAAATCCCATCAACGAATGAGCATCAACAGTATTATCGCCGTTTCTTAGCATCATTACTGTATCCGGAAAGTGAGCAAGAGTTTCAAACATATCAATCATTTCTTTTTTATTTTTAACGGAAACCGGTACAGAAAACAAGATCTCACCTCCATTGTTCATCTTGTCTATATTTTATCATTAATTTTTGTCTAAATCAACAACGAATTAATGAATTTTTGCAATTTCAACTATTTACCCAAAAAAGGATGGTTAGTGAATGAATTTTAATATAATTACACTCGGCTGCAAGGTTAATCAGTATGAATCACAGGCAATGCGTGAAGATATGCTGAAGAACGGATTTCTTCTCTCGGATGACAGGGACAGGGCAGACATAACAATCGTTAACAGCTGTACGGTAACATCCGTAAGTGACGCAAAAAACCGCAAGATTCTCAACCGTGTCCGCCGTGAAAATCCTGACGGAATTGTTATTCTCACCGGCTGTATGCCACAGGCTTTCCCCGAAGAAAGCGAGAACTTTTCAAATTGCGATATCGTACTCGGCAACGCAAAGAGAGCCGAACTCGTTCCTTCAATTTACAAGTTTCTCGAAGAAAAACAGAAATTTGTTCATATAACAGAGCATATCGGCAAAGGCGAAAAATACGAAAACCTTTCCGTATCGTCACTCGGAGAGCATACAAGAGCTTTCATTAAAATTGAGGACGGTTGCAACAGATTCTGTTCTTACTGCATTATTCCGTATGCAAGGGGCAGAGTGCGTTCAAAATCTCTCGAAGATTTAAAGGCAGAGCTTATTCAGGTTGCCGCAAACGGTTACCGTGAGGTTGTTCTCGTTGGTATTAACCTTTCCGCCTACGGTCTTGACGAAGATTTTGATCTTGCTGATGCTGTAGAATGTGCTTGTTCCGTTGACGGAATCGACCGTGTAAGACTCGGTTCAATCGAACCCGAAAGAATGGATAAAGAAATGATTGCCCGTCTTGCCGCACAGCCAAAGTTCTGTCCGCAGTTTCATCTTTCACTGCAGAGCGGTTGCGATAACACACTCAAAGCAATGAACCGTCACTACAATTGTGCAGAATACGCTGAAATTGTTACAAATCTCAGAAACGCTTTTGAAAACAGTTCTATGACAACCGATGTAATGGTTGGATTTGCAGGTGAAACAGAGGAAGATTTCAACGCATCTCTTAAATTTGTAAGGTCAATCGGCTTTGCAAAGGTGCATATCTTCCCGTATTCACGCCGTAAAGGCACTGTTGCCGATAAAGCACCAAATCAAATTGACCCCAAAATCAAAGAGCAGAGAGCCAAAATTATGGAGCAGGTCTGCGATGAAACCAGAAGGGAATTTCTTAAAGATCAGGTTGGCCTTTGTGAATCTGTTCTCGTTGAAAGACTTCGTCACGGTTATCTTGAGGGTTACACAAAGAACTACACGCCTGTTCATATTAATTCCGAAGATACAAGTCTTTGCGGTAAAATTATTGCTGTAAAAATTACAAAATCATTTGATGACTACTGCGATGCTGAATTAGTTTAAAGCGTTAATCAGATTATTAATCTCTTTTTTTGCAGTATCATCCTCAAGGCTATTATAGCTGTAAAGCATAAAGCCACTGACAGATTTGTTGTTACGCAAAATATCGTATTCATCGGCAAGAATACTGTCACTTAAAAGCCATGTTTCTTCGTCATATTCGCCGTTACCTGCCTTATAACCGCCAAGACCTACATACAGTTTTACATTTTCGTCAAAATCAAGAGATGTCCAGCTGTTAAGGCAGTCTTCAAAAGTTAGAGCTGGGTTTTCAAGGCTAAAGTAAATTTGCGGACAGATGTAATCTGCAAAGCCTTTACAGGTACACCACGATTTTACATCGGCATACAATCCTTCATTGTTGCCTATATTGCCTTGCGGTGATATGCCGAACTCAACTGACGAATCCACACTTTTTATTGTTCTGTAAACCTTACAAATCAGCGTATTTACATTTTGCATTCGCCAATTATCAAGACTCATAGAGTTTTCTTTACCGTATTTTTCAATATAAGCCTCATACTGCTTTTTATCAAAACTTTCATCCTCAGTAGGGTAGAAGTAGTCGTCAAATTGTATCCCGTCAACATCATAATTTTCCGCAATTTCCTTTACACCGTCACTAATCAGCTGTTGTGCAGTTTCATTTGACGGATCAAGAAAAATTCCGTTATCGGTTTTTATGCCTATTTCGGAATTCTTTATGTAAGGATTGTTGTCTGAAAGTTTTTTCGGAGTTTCATTTGAACTGACTCTGTATGGATTAATCCACGCATGAATTTTCAAATTGTTTTCTTTGCATATATCACACATAATTTGCAGTGCGTCATATTGAGGATTTTCACCCTGCGTACCCGTGAGAATATGTGACCACGGAAAATAGCTTGACTTATATAATGCGTCACAAAAGGGGCGTACCTGTACAATAAGCGTGTTGAAACCGCTTTCACGGCATTTTTGTGCTATTTCGGTAAATTTATCTTCAAACGCTTTTTGTGTTTTTGAGCTTTCATTTTCCATAGAAAGCTCCATATATGATACCCACACGCCACGCATTTCTTCATCACTTTCGGGTGTGTCGGCGGTTGCCTTTGATGATAAGGCTGCAATGTTGTTGATATCATTCTGCTTTTTGGGCGGTTTTTCTCTTGTAAATGAGCTTATGCAGATAACGCTTAACATAGCTATTACAGATACAATAATCGGAACAATCTTTTTGTTTTTCAATCAAATCATCCTTTGGAGTTCTCATGGAAATTTTCATCATATACATTTGCATCATCAGCCTGATATCAATTATCGTAACAGTCTGTGACAAATACTTTGCAATTCACCGCAAATGGAGAGTAAGAGAAAGCACATTGCTGATTCTCTCCGCACTCGGAGGAAGTGTTGCAATGTACATTACAATGCAATTAATCAGACACAAAACAAGACACATTAAATTTATGCTCGGCATACCGATAATATTTATTATTCAGCTGATAATTCTGTTTTTTGTTTGGAGGATGATTTATGTCTGACAGACTGTATTTTCCCGTACCTGACGAATGTGACAATATGCTTGCTCAAAGATTTTTGCGTGATAAATGCGGTCTTTCTGCAAGAATAATAACACGACTGAAAAGAGAAAAAGACGGTATTTTGATGGACGGGAAAATTTTAAGAACAATTGACTGTGTGCAAAGCGGTAAAACTGTTTCAATTGCAATTCCCGATGAAAAATGTGAAATTGAACCGACAAAGGGGACACTTGATATAAGATATGAGGATGAACATTTTCTTGTGGTAAACAAACCGCATTCCATGCCTGTTCATCCTGTAAAGCAGCACCAAAGCGATACGCTTGCAAATATTGTTTCGTACTATTGCATTCAAAACGGCAAGCCGTTTGTATTTCGGGCAATTAATCGACTTGACAAGGATACCTCAGGGCTTGTTCTCATAGCCAAAAACCGTTTTACAGCCAATGCCGTAAAAAATAAAACGCACAAAGTCTATTACGCTTTATGCGAGGGCGAAATAAATATTGAAGGTGTAGTTGATAAGCCAATGGATTTGCGTGATGATTCCAAAATGGTGCGAATTGTCCGTGATGACGGAATGAAAGCAGTTACGCACTACAAACCGCTTGTTGCAACAAAAGATTTTACATTGCTTGAATTGTGGCTTGAAACCGGCAGAACACATCAAATTCGTTGCCATATGGCTTATTTAGGGCATCCGCTTATGGGAGATGACTTGTACGGCGGAAAGCTTGATAAAATTTCAAGACAGGCACTTCATTGTGCAAGGCTTGAATTTTATCATCCGATAAAAAATGAATACATTACGGTTACTGCTGAGATCCCCGAAGATATGCAGTCAGTAATAAACAAGAAAGAGGATTGAACAATAAAAAGTTCAATCTTCTTTAAAACTTACAAACTTTTATTGACAATGCCCGGACAAAAAAATCTATGTGCGTTCCTCGCACTTGCAATGACAGCAACATTATTTGCAGGTTGTTCAGGAAATTCCGATTCATAGGATTCAACATTGTCAGTTGCAACAAATGACAGTACTTCGTCAGATAAAACCTTAAAAGTTGCCGTGTTTAATATGCCGACACTTTATCTTATGCAGACTTTTAATGATATGGGCTACTACAAGGACAACGTTTTTTTCTGTTTATTCAGACGTTATTTCAGCTTATGGCACGGGCAATGCAGATGGTAATCATCTATGCGGTCGCAGAGGCTGTTATACCTGTTGTAAACGGAATTGGCAGCAAAGTAATCGGTGTTATCGATACTTCAAACGGACTTGACGGTATTGCCGCTATATTTTTGAACAAGAAATGTGATATTAAAATTATTGCCGACAAGTAATGGTGTTCTATGCTAATACTTGTCGGTGCTTTTATGCACTTTTTACATAAAATCGGAATGGCATAACGGAATATAAATACAAAAATCCTCATATGCCGATAGTGTGGATAGGCTTTGCAATATTTGTGTTGCTATTGTACTTACATAACTTTCTCTCCGAAAAGCCTATATGTGTTCATGGTGATAATTACTAATTTCTTGACATCTTAGTGTACAATAATAAATTAGTCACACAAACTTTGTCAATAGTGGAAAAAAATAAAATATTGTTGTTGAAATAAATTGAATATTGGATTATAATAATAACCAGTAATGCAGAAAACGAATGAATATGTAAAACGGAGGTAGTTCTATGGAAGAAAAGGATGAAATTATTATTTCATTGTCAGATGTATGGAATATTATTAAGAAAAATGCTGCTTTTATTATCGTAGTTACGCTTATTTGTGCTATCGGAAGCTTTTTCATAACAAGATATTTTATTCCAAAGTCATACACGTCTTCAATTCAGTTATATGTTGATACGTCAAATGATGATGAAAATAAAAACAACCTCAATATACTTTCTGAGCAAACCTATGCACAGAATCTTGTTGCTACATATATTAAAATGTTGAACACAAATACTTTTTACACAGAGCTTTCCGAGCATATAAACAACAAATATACCGCTAAACAGCTTAGTAAAATGGTTTCTTTCAGCAGTGACGAAAAGACGGAGATATTTGACGCTAAGGTTACTACTCCTTCTCCAAATGATTCAAAGCTTATAGCTGATGCGGTTGGAAAGGTTGCACCGGAGGCTATTTCAAGACTTAAATCCAAAGCAACGCTAAAGATAGTTGATTATGCTCAACTGCCTACTGCTCCTTCATCTCCGAATGAAATAAAGAACGTAATAATTGCAATGATAGCAGGACTTGTTATATCTGTCGGAATTTCATTGCTCAGAGCGTTTCTTGATAAAAAGATGAGATACAACGAGGAAATGACTATGATTGGAGATATTCCGATTCTTGCAGCTATTCCAAAATTTGACGCAGTAAATAAATCTAACAAAAAAAAAGATAAGAGGGAGTCAGTATGAAAAAGTATCCAAAAAGAGGCTCTTTTCAAGATGTAAAACTCAATGCAGAGGCAGTCGGCTTTCAGATAAAAGAGTCTTATAAAAAAGCAAGAACAAATATTGCTTATTCAATTGTAAAAAAAGGCTGTAAAATGGTGTCTGTTACAAGCTCTTCAAAATCCGAAGGAAAGACTATTACTGCAGTTAATATAGCTATTGCACTTGCACAGCAGGTTGATACCAGGGTACTGATTATTGATTGTGATTTGAGAAGACCTCGAATTCAATCGGTGCTTGAAATACCTGTTGACAAGGGAATTACAAATTACCTCAATTTTGAATGTGAGGCATCTGATATAGTTTACACTTCTAAATTGGACAACCTTGACGCTATCTGTTGCGGTACTATTCCTCCGAACCCGTCGGAACTTTTATCAAGTGACAACATGAAAGAATTAATCAAAGAGCTTTCAAAACAATATGATTATATTATATTTGATACTCCGCCAATTGGCGTAGTAATTGACGCTTTACCTATAATAAAGCAAACTGACGGTGTTGTTGTTATAGTCAGAGATAATGTTACCGACATCAGGGACTACAAAAAAACAATTGATATTCTCAAACGCTCCGAAGCAAATATTATCGGTGTTATATTTAATGATGTTGAGCCTGTCGGTAAACGCAAATACGGCGGAGGATACAAATACGGTTACTACGGCGAATACGGCTATTAATTTTTTTGCTAGAGGGGTGTAGTTTTGGCGCAAAGAATGTATGCAAATGAAAGAAAAAACAATATTTTCGAAAAAAAGGTTATGCCTGAAAATAATATTTATTATGCAACCTTAAAAACAAGACGCGGTTACCGATGGCTAAGAAGATTTCAGGATATTTTATTCTCTCTGATAGCTATTATTGTTCTTTCTCCCGTTATGCTGATTACAGTTATTTCTATCATTATTGATGATCCCAAAGGAGGTCCTGTTTTTTCGCAGATAAGAGTGGGAAAAAACGGTAAAGAGTTTAAAATGTATAAATTTCGCTCAATGGTTGTTGATGCGGAAGACAGGCTTGAGGAACTGCTGAAAGAAAATGAAATGGACGGACCTGCTTTTAAAATTGCCGATGATCCGAGAATTACAAGAGTCGGAAAATTTATAAGAAAAACAAGTATTGATGAGCTTCCACAGCTTTTTAATATTCTAAAAGGAGATATGAGCATTGTGGGACCTCGTCCAGCTTTGCCCAGAGAGGTTGAGCAATATTCTGCTTATCAAGCCCAGCGATTGTTTATTACACCTGGTCTTACGTGTTATTGGCAAATTCAGCCAAACAGAAATGACATTTCTTTTGATGAATGGGTCGAGATGGATATACAGTATATCCGTGAACGCAGTTTTCTCGTGGATTGGAAAATCATATTTAAAACAATTATCGTAGTTCTTACTAAGCAAGGAAGATGATTTGGGAGGTACATATGAAAGGCATAATTTTAGCCGGCGGGTCGGGTACCAGACTTTATCCGCCATGTGTCAGGTAAGCCGATGAAGTGGACGAAGTGATATTACCGATTTTGAAGAAGTTGTAAAACCGGATTGAATGATATATACAGTTTTAACAAGATTCATACACTGACAGTGTTCGATTCAACAATTCAACACTTAGGAAAAACTTTATCGCAGGGTATACGTGGTTCGACTGTATAAAACAGCACTTCGGTTATTGAGGAATAGATGCGAGTGTACTTAACTGATATTTTATGGAGTAGAAAACAAGGGCAATATGATTGTCGGGGTAATTGGATACGACAGCATAAGAAAACATTTAGCCGCGTGCGATTATTACACAGCTGAAATTAGAGAGAAATTCCATCCATATGGATATGTAGATAGATATAAAGGAGCAGAGGGGACAATATTGGTTGGAGAACACTATGAAAGATAGATTTGCAGTGTCCATGTTCGGACAAAAACGACTGTCCCGTGAGGGCGGGATAGAGATTGTTGTAAAAGAACTATGCACCAGAATGGCAAGAGATGGATGTCAGGTTACCTGCTACAACAGATCTGGTCATCACGTGAGTGGTGCAGAGTATGACAATAAAATTGAATATGATGGAATCCGACAGAAATTTGTCCTAACCATTGAAAGAAAAGGTCTTGCAGCGGTGAGCTCCTCTTTCTTTGCGGCCTTGTACAGTGCTTTCGGAAAATATGATGTGGTACATATCCATGCAGAGGGACCTGCCTTTTTCTCGTGGCTACCTAAGATTCTGGGGAAAAGAGTTGTGGTTACCATTCATGGTATAGACTGGCAACGGGAAAAATGGAAGTCAGGATTTGGTTCTAAATTCATCCGGCAGGGTGAAAAGAATGCAGTAAAGTATGCAGATGAAATCATCGTTCTGAGTAAAGGTGTTCAGGATTACTTCAAAGATACCTATGGTAGGGAGACACATTTTATTCCGAATGGTGTGAACAGACCGGAAACCCGAGAAGCCGGTTTAATAACAGAAAAATTTGGACTGACGAAAGATTCCTACATATTATTTCTTGGTCGACTGGTACCGGAAAAAGGTATCAGGTATTTGGTTGAAGCATTCAAGAATGTCAAAACAGATAAAAAATTGGTTGGCTCTATGTCAATAGTTGGGGTAGCATTAAAACAGAATAATTGAAATTGACA
>ERZ791868.48-NODE-48-length-136382-cov-6.475364_pt1 | contig 136382 bp, 109 predicted proteins | sample MGYA00510281_ERZ791868 | MGnify/ENA primary metagenome ERZ791868 (study PRJEB30046, sample SAMN00792046) | human gut metagenome | study: EMG produced TPA metagenomics assembly of the A metagenome-wide association study of gut microbiota in type 2... | reverse complement strand
ATTCTGGCCATCCCTTATAAATGGTTCCTTGATTTCTTTACTTAACAACCGACTATATGATTCTACCTTACGAAATGTGTTTCCTAACATTTCCCGATTCCTGTATTCTCTAATAGCTTCCATATCAAACTCCGCATAAAAAATCCCCTCAGTTTTATCATCAGCCAGCAAAACTGTGTTATCAACACATTTTCCGTTTCTATCCCAGCAAATTGGACTATATGCGCAGGAACATCCAGCATTATCTCCATTCGGATTTGCCATAGCGACTGCAACCATATTTTCATAAGCTCTTGTCGAAAGTGCCCTGATTCTTGGTTGCATAGAACCGCAATCATTTGGGACAAGAATAACCTCAGCTCCTTTTAACATCAGTATTCTTGCACTTTCTGGGAACTCTCTGTCATAACAAATCATAATGCCTAATTTTATTCCTTCAAAGTCACATACCTTAAACTCTTTCCCCGATTCAACATTTCTTTCATCTGCAAAATCACATGTATGCACCTTAGAATATTTCATCAAAATATCACCCGATTTATTGATAACAAATGCTGAGTTCTGCGGTTGCTTATTACCTTTCGTAAATGAAGTTAGTACTACTCCAATTTTATATTTTTTTGCATACTTACATATTTTTGCAATTCTTATATCATCATCGGAAATACTTTTTTCATATGACATAGGTAAATCATATTCTGTAATAAAGCATTCCGGCAATAAAAGAATATCTGCATGGTTTTCCGAAGCCTCTTCCATTGCCATAATGATAGTTTCAATATTCTTATCTATTTGTGCATTAATGGCACGTTTTTGTAGTATGGCAACCTTGAACATTCACTTTCCCTCCTATAGATAATTCAAAATGTCAGATAGGTTATTAACTTCAATATCGGCTTTTTCACTCTCTTCCATTACAGTCCACAAACTTCCAAATCCCTGTTTTATCCATATCGTTTTCATTCCTAACTGTTTTGCTGGTACAATATCATTATCAATGCGGTCACCAATCATTACAGCATTTTCCGGCTTACAGCCACTTCTTTCCAAAGCAATTTCAAATATACGTCTGTCCGGTTTTGAAACACCTTCTTCTGCTGATGCAATGACTAAATCAATATATTTTCGCGCTCCGAGATTTTCTAATCTTTCAGAAGTTCCTAATGTTTGGTTTGCGATTATACCAATTTCATAATTTCTGCTTAACCTTTTCAGGCAATCTTCAGAATCTGTATACAGCTTTTCATATTGTGATTCCCATTTAGGTAGTTCTATCCCCAATTGTTTTGCTATCTCTAAATCACCTTTTTTATTTCTCCTGTATAATGATATCGCATGTTCATAAATTTGTTGCGAAGTTAGACTAGATAATTCAGCAATTTTTTTCATCCTATCTTCATAAACTCTACTTTCATCAACCAGCGTCGAACCAACATCAAAAAATAACCATTTTATTTCATCCTTCTTAGGCAAAAATCCTCTTTGTCTCGCTTCTTCTAGCAGTCTTGGTTGAATTTCCGGATATGTCCAATTAAGCGGTAGTTCATTCATAATTGCTATTTTCTCTATCTCACTATGTAAATCTTTTTCAAACGTATGTATCTCCGCGAAAAATAACTTTCCAAAGGTTTCTTTCCCATCAAAGTTGTCTGGCGCCGTCACAGAATAAATACATATCGGATTTATCTCAAAATTAATGGCTCCTGTTTCCTCATACAATTCTCTCTTTGCTGTTTCAAGAATATCCTCACCTTGTTCTCTATGTCCTCCCGGCACTTCCCATGTACTTCTTTCTCTATGCTTACAGAATACCCATTTTCCATTATGTTTTGCAATAATAACTGCAAACTTTAGCATTGAATCATCAATGCTATCATAAAAATTCACTTTCGTCATATAATGCTCCTTATTAAATTTCTTCTATTTATCATTTATTGTTCCCACAAATAGAGCCAAACCAAAGCCATTTGATAAAACAAATGCCGGAAGCCCGCATAAATACAGGCTTTCGGCATTTTAATCTGTTATTCGAACTCGGCAAATTGTAGCTTTAGCTTAATCTATTTTGTTTAAGTTTTGTTCTAAAAATGCCGATTTTTTACTTCAATTACATAATTTATTTGGACTTACTGATTTTCCGTTGCCAAAGTGTTGCCACTACACTTGCATGTTTGTTGCTAAAATACTTTAATAGCTACTACAATAATGCGAGCATTCTTATTCTATCTGTTTCCTTTTTTATATTATTTTTTTTATTATCCTGGGAAATCATCCATTTTGAGAGTTCATCTAGCAAATCATTTATCCCCAAATATGAAATTAGTAAATCAATTAAATCATTTGTCTGATCCTCTTGTTTTAATAATACTAATTCTGTAATTTCTATTTCATGCAAATAATTCTCTTGATTCAATTTTTCTAACTTCTTAACAATAATTTCTTCCTCTTTATCTTTTCCAATATATCCTTTATAAAATATTTTATTGTATAACATTAGTATTTTTCTTTCATATGGAATTTTCATATGTTTAGCAGAATTAATTCCCCTCATTAGTCTTCCTTCATGAACCGATACTGACTGAAACATTAATGTTAATAAACCTACTTCCGGCGATTCGCTTTCCCTTATTTTTTTCAAAATTTTTCTTATCCCTGGTTCCAGTATATTACTACTAAATCTGTCTCCTTCTAGTCTACTTAACATATAAAAGAAGTCATCCCTTAGAAAATTCTGATTTCTTATTTCTTTACCCAAAAAGGTCTTTTGCTGTTCATCTGAAACTTGAGTAGCTGTATAATATGCAGCAAAATATGTTTGAAAAGATCGGTGTGTAAATTTAAATTTACTGCCTTCCTCAACAATCAGACATACAATATCTTTAATATCATTAAAGAACATTCCGGGGTTTTCAATTAATTCTTTAAGATTTAATCTTTCAATACCATTTTTTATGTACTCGCAAATTTCCTCTTTACTGAATTCATATTGTTGTATAAAATATGATTGAAAACAAAAATATGAAAATAAATCTTTAAATTCTTTTTCTCCCAATTTTTTGCACTTATAATCTCTTTCAAATACTCCGTCTTTATTTGCATCATGTCTTTTATATAATGCATCATAAGCCGCTTCATAGAAATCAGTTAAGTGTTCAGGTATTATATTGTTATCAACAAACGTAATGTACATCATTGTTAACAGTAATGGATTAGATGCAAAATCTCTATGTTTTTTAAACAGCTCTTTAGATAATAATTCTGAAAATTCTTTAACTTTATCATCATTTCTCCCAATTCTATTGATTAATTCAACCGCCTGTTCCTTTTCTAGTGGAAGTGATTTTACTACAGTATATGTTTCAAGCTCTTTAAAATCTACACCTTCTTTCCTTGACGATACAACAAAACCATTTCGAGGATATTTCTTACTCAATTCTTGAATTAAATTTTCTACCCTATCTCGAATCTCCTCTTTTACCTCATCTAGGCCATCAAAAAGTAGTAAATATTTGCCTGAACGCAAGCTATATTCAAATTGAGTTTGATCTAATCTGACATCAAACTCTTCTATGCAACTATGTACCATTTTAAGCAATGAATCCGATTTATCAACGTTTGACATTTTTCTCAATTCTACTAAAACAGGAATATAGCTTCCTCTGTGTTGCGTATTAACAAATAAATGTCGCATAAGCATTGATTTTCCAGTTCCACCACTTCCCAAAACTATAATATTATTACTAATTTGCATCATATTATCTACAGTAGATGTAGATATTCTTTTACCTTTATATTCCACATAAACATCTACATATATTCCATTTTCACCTTCAAGTGTTCGTGGTTCTGTCATATCTGCTAATGTTTTTACTTTGTTATACCTTAATTCAGAATTCTTTAAATATAAATTAAATGCACTACCAGTAGCTACACAAGCCTTTCCGTACTTATCAGATATAAACTTTAAGACAGAATTCACAGCCTTTTCGCTTGAACTCTTTACTATTGTTTTAATTCCCTCATCTAACCCGTCCATATACACACCTTTTTCTTCTGTTTCCTGCATTTTTAATACTCCTTCGAAAATCGCATCTTATACTTATAAGTACTTCATGAATGGCAACAATTAATAACAATAACATGTAAATTTAACGAATGACAGGCAATCTCATAGACTACCCGCCATATAAAATAATCTGTACACTCTCGTACTATTCAAACTCGGCAAGGTGTTGTTTTATCTTAAACTATATTGTTTAAGTTCTATTTGAAATATGCCGATATTTTACTTCATTTACACATTTTATTTTGGCTTACTGATTTTCTGTTGCCAAAGTGTTGCCATGAGGATATTATACTAAGATTCCAGGTATTTGCAAAGAACTTTTGAACAAAAATATTTTCCCTGAAAATATTTTTCCTACATTCCTTTTTCTGTCTTGCCATATAAATTTGATTGCCCTTCAAATTTTATATTATGTTCTTCACATAATCCCTTTATAAGTTCTACATACCATTCTTCAGCCATTGGATGAACCTTAACTCCTGATATGTATTTATTGAGACATGTTATTGATTGGCAAAAATTTACAGGAAGTTCTTTTTCTATCCAATGCCCCATATATTCCGTTAATCTCTTTTCTACTTCATTAAGTCTATCTACATCTTCTGGAATTTCTTGCATTTTTTTATAAATTCTCCAATTAGCTCCCATGCTACTCATTCCCACTACTTGATACCAACGTGCATCATCAACCAATACCCTTACTTCTGCTTCATGTTTAAATGCTTTTCTCTTATGAAAAAACGGTTCATATATTGTCTTCGTTTCTTTCAACTGCATCACTTGCTCATGCATCAGATTGTCTTCCGGTTCAACATCATATTTTACTTTTCTGATTTCATATAAAATATCTGATTCCGTTTTTAACAAATTCTTTATCTTGACATCAGTGGTTTTAATTTGAATTGCATGTTGATTATATGAATATATTCTCCATAAAGCATCACTATCAGACAAAGTTGACCAGCATTGTCCATATACGAAATATTTACCATGCTCCAATTTAAGCAGATTGTTTATCGTCGCTTCGTAATTTCTTGGACAAACATTATAATACATATCCTCTATTATTTTTCGTCTATCCTCGGGATTTTCAATTCTTCTAAACAAATATCCTTCGTAATTATCGTCCCATGTTGCCGGACGTACATAGCGTTCTCTCTTATTATGTAACAAATCTATAAATGTTTCCAAACTGATAATTCTATACAAATTCATTACTTCACCCGCTCTCTTGATTACATATCTATGCTGATAATCATACTGACTATTTTTCCTCAAATATTTTCAACCGTTTCGCAATCTCATCCGGATCCGGCAGCATTGCTTTCATATCTTCTGGTACTGTATTTCGCAACTGATAGGTAGCAACACCAATCGGGGCATTCGTTTGTTTCAAAGCATACTCTACAAATGTTTTGTCTTTGCTCTTACAAATAATAATACCAATAGACGGATTCTCGTCGGGTAATTTTATCTGCTCATCCAATGCGGTTAAATACAACTGCATTTTTCCAGCATATTCCGCTTCAAACTCGCCTATTTTCAATTCTATTGCAACTAAACTTCTAAGTCTGCGATGAAAAAGCAATAAATCAATATACAAATCTCTGCTTCCCACTACTAAGTGATACTGATTACCTATGAAAGTAAAATCCCCACCCATTTCTATAAGAAATGCTCTAATATTATTAACCAACTGCATTTCCAATTCATGCTCTGAATATTCCGGTGATAACTCTGCAAAATCAAATGTGTATTCATCCTTAACTGCTAATTTTGCCTGTACTCTGCGTTCTGCCGGAAGTGTCACGTCAAAATTGGTCTGATTTAATAAATATTTTTCATATGTTTGTGCTTCTACAAAATTTGTCAGCACACGCTTTGTCCAGCCATAGCGTTTTGCCATTTGAATATAAAATTCTCGTTGCAAATCATCTTTACATTTTTCCATAATGACAATATTATTGCTCCAGCTAATTTCTCGCACCAGTGGTGCGAGTTTTTCAGATTCACAATATGTCAAATAGAAATTTCGCATTCTCCATAAATTTGCTGCTGAATATCCTTTAGCTCCGGGAAATTCTTTTTGCAATTCTTTTGATAAGACTTGTACAATTGATTTTCCCCAGCCGTTTTCCTGCTGTTGTCTATAAATCTCTTCACCGATTTCCCAATATAAATTTATAGTTTCAGAATTAATCGTTTTTAACACATGATACTGTTTTTCCTGTATTAAATGCTTTAAATCATCCACCAAAGGCTCATATCCCACAATTTCATTCTTTTCCATATACCTCACCATTTCCATTTCTCGCACCAATGGTGCGATTTTCACTATCAGCTTATCGCATCAAGACATCGTTTTATACTCACAAATAAATATAGAATTTGCCGATTACAATACTACTCTTTCATTTGCGTGTGCATAAAAAATAACTTTAGGATTACGACTCATGACAATTTTCCAATCTTCTTTAAGCTCTACATTGTTATCATAAGCGTCAAGATAATCTATAGGCTCCAAATCGCCAACAAAACAAAATCCATCATCCAAAATGAGAGAAATACTATCTTTACTATGACTTGGCGTAGATAAAATTTCACCTTCAATTCCTATGCTGTGAAGAAATACTCTGCTTTCTTTACATTTAACCAAAACAGCATCTTCTTTGTTTATTGGCACATATTTCATCCGTGCATCCCTACTAAATATTTCATCAGAGAAATGAATATATTCGACTTGTGTATCAATCAGCAGAAGTTTTACACCCAGTTCCATAAGTTCGCTTATAAGACCAATATGGTCAGGATGGTAATGTGTTGCCAAAACATAAGTAATATCACTGATTTTTATGTTGTGCTCTTTAATCGCCCTATAAAATGCAGGCAATGTTCCTGCATAGTCAGTATCAACAAGCAAATTACCGTTTATTCCACGAACAAAAAATGTATTTGTATTGCCGTATTTCAACTTACTTACCACAAACACCACCTCCGCATATTCCAGTTTTGTTTACTCCAAATCTTCAAGAACACTTTCATAGTCCTTTACATAATACTTGATGTTTTTGCGTCCTTTTTGAAGAATTGTGTGTCCTTCAGCTTCCAGCTTTTCTTTCTGTGCTTCTACACCACCGGGATATTTTTCATTTAGCTCGCCATTTGCTTTTAATGTTCTCCAATATGGTGTTTCATCATTGGAGCGTTGGTAGCTTGCCCACGCAGCAATGGAAACAAAAATACCTGCTGTAATGGGCTCTGTAAAATCTGCACCATTTAGTTTTGCAAAATGCTCCCGTATTTTGCCAACAGTAATTACTCTGCCACAAGGAATTTGTTTCATTACCTTGTCATAGTCAATCGGTGGAGCAAAGTACATTTTATTTCCACCGTATTTCTCAATACTTTTTTTGTCTGTAATAATCTGAAACTTTGGCATATCTTTGCTATCATGCAACATAGCATTAAAATCCTTTTTATTTTCATTAGCCATATCTGCCACCTCCTCCTTTAAGAATAAGCATTTAAACACTTCTATGCAATGAGACAGTTTTAAAAATGATCAATAAATTTTACAGTGACTCAACCTTTTCAGTCTATTGCTCTGATTATATCATAACATCAGTTAATCCGCATTAGGATTTAATAAATGCGGAGCATTATGCCCCGCACCCTTATCACACATATATCAGCTCCCTTATTACAATCCCCTCCGCCGCACTCCGCACATTATTCATAAGTCCTACCCACTTCATCTGATCACTTGCCTTTATATCTTCCGTAATCCCTGCACCAGCTTTCATCTGCTCCACAAGAATCTCCATTCTCTGATAACATTCCTCATCAACCTCATGCAGGTACTCATTTAATTTTCCGTCCATAAGAAGCCTGATATATTCCCCTCTGCGGTGGTTTTTCAAATACTCCCACCGCATCCGTCCATATTTTCCAATCTCATAGTGCGTACCCTCCGGCAATTCTAAATCCGGATAATATAACTCATCAGCAGGAAAGGATGCTTGCATACTTTCACCTGATGAGTTAACGAGAAAGCTTGCTTTCAAGTCTGCCCCAAGTGTGTACCCTATTCCGTTTTCTCCAATAATATGCTTCTTCATAATCTGCTCCTATCTGCCACCTCTGTCATTCCTGTAATAGTGGCTCTGTCTGTTATTTTCTCGCTCCTTTACTTCCATTTGCTTCTGCTGTAACCTTGCCCTAAAGCTGTCCGACTCTGCCTTATTTCCGGTCTGTTGCTCCCACCTTGCAACTGCCGACTGATAATCATTGTACTCTGCTTTAGAAGCTCTGTATTCAACCAAGAACTCCTTTACATTCTTATAACCATATCCTTGCACAATATTTGATAAATACTGCTTCATATTGGCTATCTGCGTTTTTAACTGCTCTGCCTGTTCCTGAAGCTCCTTGCGCTGTTTTCCTTTGAAGATACCCTTTGTTCTGGCAATCTCCTTCTCAACACTTGCAAGCTGTTGCTCCCTTTGATAAATGGCTGCATTCTGCTTCTCCAGCTTGCTATAGATGTCTGCAAGTCTCAGAAACTTGGAAGCGAGCTCAGACTTCTTCGGCATTTCCGGTATCGGTTCACTTTTCGCCATCACAAGCGCATTGACTGCCCGAACTTTCATCTGCTCCGGCTCTGACTTTACAAACGTTTCCGTCACCTTATCAGCCTTTTCCAAAGCTGTTTTAAACACCTTACTAATCAGAAGCTCCAAAGCATATATAGCCGTCATAATTAGGCTTTTGAACAGTGCCGGATTCCTCCCCGACTTCTGAATGGAAACCTTTGCTTTCTGCCCGATTTCACTCTGCTTCACTTCCAAAATCTGTTTCTCCGGCACACCACTCACTAATGCCCTGTCCACCGTCTGGTTCCACATGGTACGAACCCGATTATCCGCTTCTATCTGCTCTGCTTTTGGATTGTTTTTGCCAACCTTTTTCATGGGCAGATACACACCATTCTTATCAAATACTTTCAGCTTCTCCTTATCATCCCTCACATAAATATTGATAAGGTCTGTATAGGAACGTTTTACCTCATCAAGAAAACTGTCACTCTTAAATCGGCTGTCCTTGATGGTAAAAATATTGCGCTCATACACTTCTCCCTTGGCAATAATTCTGCACCCGCTTCGAAGCTGTCCGGCTTCATCCAGTATCTCTTTTTTGGTGCGCACATGCTTTCCGGTTTCATCATAAAACATGTTCCTTGTGGCAATCTTCTCCACAGGCTCATCAAGTAGCTTTCGCTCCGAAAAGATAAGATGGATATGATAGTTGGTCTTGCGCTTGTTGTGGTGCAGGGCAGCGATACACTCCACACCGTAATTCTGTTTAAAGTGTTCCGTAAAAAGTTTCAGCAGCTTGTCCGGATCATAATCCACAAAACTTTCCGGCAGTGCAATAATCAGTTCTCTTGCTTCAATGCACTTGCCTTCCGTTCCGCTTTTCTTAAACTCCTCCTGATTGCACTTGGCAAGTTCCGTCCAAAATTTACGGTCAGTTGTTTCATAAACTGCGTACAAATTTTCCTGCCTTGCGTGACTAGAGATATAGTTAATTCTTCCTTTTAAATTTGTCAGTTTTGACATCTGTATAAATGAATTTCTTACAATAGGCATTGCCCCTTTCTTTGAAAACTGATGGCGATTATCCACTGTGAGTGGACACATAGGTGTCCGTTTACGAACTCATTGCCGTATCTGGCATGGACACAAATGCGACAGCATTTGTAAGGGCAGCTATGCTGACCTTTGCCCCCTGCAAGGGCGAAATACACAGAGTACAAATCGAAGATTTGTGCGATGGGTGTATTTCGCTCTCAAACGCCGAGGGCTTGTGAGAGAAGTCCGGCTCCTGCCATTTGTTCCCTCACACAGCTTTTTCCTTAACCATATTTACAGGAGCGTGCCACGCTCCCGTCTACACACCGAAGGGAAAAATCTACCACCTGAAATCCCGATGCATTCCTACCTTTTCCAGATACTCCTGCCGTGCCTTTTCCCGTTCTTCCTCGGTTGGTGCCGTTTTATATTTTGTATATAAATCCCGCCTTACCATAGCTTCCAGTTTGTCCTCCAAGCCTTTCTTAATCTCCGGTAAAACATCATCTATTTCCACCAAGTGATACTTCAAAAGTGCGAAGAACAGTTCCTCTGAAATCTGTATGTTTTTCAATCTATCAATCCATCCTTTCGATCATCTTCCGTGACGGTCGTGACGATGGTGACGATATTTTCTATACCGTACCTGATACCTAAAATACCGTCACAACCGTCACATATCGTCACGCTTACTCTTTTATAAGTTCCAGCTTTATCATCCGTCCGCTATGCCCTCTGCTGCTTGCGTAACGGATTCCATAATCCACAAACAACCTCTCTGCACCAACGTTCAGTTTTCTTGTCAGAACATTTGGTTGCATATCCATCTCCGGCAAAAGCTGTAACAATTCCGAAGCGGTTCCGCTCCATTGTGGCTGTTCCTCTGATACCACCTTTACAATCGCTTCCAGCACCGGATCAGCAGGCTCTTTCCAAAGCTCCGTTTCTGCTTTTGTCAGCTTCCACACACACTGTTCTCTGTCAAAATCGAGAAGCAGTCGCTGGTCTTGCTGGTCACGCCCTGCCACCTCTAAAACCGCCTTATTATCCGTCCTCTTTTCCTTCTGCATCACAAATGCTCCGTCCGCCGCTCCAAGCAGTCCGTTTGTGCCGGAAATCATATCAAAGCTGTCAGAAGACTCCATCTTTCTTGTGTGGTGTACCACCAGCAGACAGATACCATGCTTATCACTAAAGGCTTTCAGCTTGGTTACAATCTCATAATCACTGGCATAGCTGAATTTATCTCCACCAACTTCCCTTACCTTCTGCAAGGTATCAATGATAATCAGCCTTGCGTCCGTATGCACCTTTACAAACTGATTAAGCTGTTCTTCCAATCCCTCATTCAGAGTTTTGGACTGTGTGGCAAAGTAGAAATTCTCACTGCATTCCATACCAAACATCCTTGATAAACGCTTCTGCAATCTTGCATAATCATCCTCTAATGCCAGATACAAAACCGTGCCCTTCCGCACCGGATAATCCCACAAATCAAGCCCCATGCTTACATGGTAGCCGAGCTGTGCCATAAAGAAGGATTTTCCTACCTTTGGTGCGCCCACAAATAGATAAGTACCTGCATAGATCAGTCCGTCCACAATCGGTATCTTGGGTGGATAAGCAGTATCGTAAAGTTCTGTCATGGATACTGTCTCTAATCCATCAATCCTATCTCTTTTCTCTGCCGTAACTTCCGCACCGGAACCACGATTATTTGTGGCTTGCAGATTGCCCTTATCGGGCAAATCTGCTATACTTTCCTTGTTAGTTTTACATAGTGACTGCTTCCCATCTGCGCCAACAGATGGAACCGGAGCAGTCGCTTTTTCTTTTACACTCATTCACTCTCTCCTCTCAATCCATTCATGGTTTCCGCTATCAGTTGGATTGTGTAAAGCAATTCATCATTTGCTTCACTGCAACGCTCCAGACGTTTCAATTCCTCATAAATATCTGCCATCTGATTGCGCAGTGCCTTATACACTCTGGGACTCCCCTGTACCACCACATCCCGGCACTGCAACCGCCTTATGATATAGTCCTGCTTGGTTAATCCAGATAAAGCTACTTGCGTATCAATGAGCTTCGCTTCTTCCTCGGATACCCGAAATGCTACGGTCTTGTTTCTCCATCTGCCCTTGTAATCTAAGTTCTTGTCCATGCTTCTTCTCCTTCCTTTCTCTCCACATCCAGTTTATCTGCCATTTCCGTCTGCTTTGTCGGGAATAAATGTGCATACCGGTAAGTAATATCAATACTTTCATGTCCTACCCTTTCCGCAATCGCCAAAGCAGAAAATCCCATCTCAATCAAAAGTGAAATCGCACTGTGACGAAGATCATGGATGCGGATACGCTTGACTCCTGCAACCTTTGCCCCTCTGTCCATCTCATGGTGCAGATACGACTTGGTAATCTGGAACAGCCTTTCATCCTCCCCAATCTCATACAGCATACCAATATACTCTTGCATTTCCTCACACAAAAACTTCGGCATTTTAATTGTCCGGTTACTTTTCTTGGTTTTCGGTGTGGTAATCACATCCCTGCCATTCAACCGCTGATAGGACTTATTGATGGTCAGCTCCTGACGCTCGAAATTAAAGTCCTTTGGTGTAAAGGCAAGCAGCTCCCCACACCGGATTCCCGTCCAGTAGAGCATTTCAAACGCATAATAGGAAACAGGCTTATCCATCATCACATCCGCAAATTTCAGATATTCCTCTTTCGTCCAGAACAGCATTTCCTTGTGTTCCTCGCTTCCCATCGATCCGGCTCTCTGGGCCGGATTGGAAGGCAAATGATAATATCTTACTGCATGATTAAAAATGGCACTGAGCTGGCTGTGGATGGTTTTAAGGTAAGTTGGGGAATACACTTCCCCATTCTCTCCCTTATAGGCAAGAAGCTCATTCTGCCAGGCAATCACATCCTTTGGCTCAATCTCCGCAATCTTACGCTCCCCGAAATAAGGAAGTATCTTGGTACGGATAATATGGCTTTTGGACTCCCATGTGTTCTCCTTTACCCGTTTTTTCTTGTCGGCTTCATAAATCTCAAAGAAGCTGGCAAAAGTCATATCCAGCTTTGACTCACTTTTTAACATCACCTCCCTCTCCCATGCTTGTGCTTCTCGTTTGGTTGCAAAACCACGTTTCTGTGTCTGTTTCCGCTCTCCCTTATAATTGGTATAGCGGTAAATGACACGCCATTTGTCACCATCTTTATATACAGCCATAACATCATCTCCTCTCTATTCGCTGTAACATAACTTCTTGCGAAAGAAGTTGGTATTCACTCTTCCGGTAACTGTCAAATACCCAAGCTTCTGCATTTCCGCATTCAGCTCTCTGACAACCTTGTATGCATAGGACTTGGAAACATTAAGCTCCTTTGCCACTTCATCCACCGTCATAAAGTTCTTATTCTCCATGTGGATTCCCCCTTTCTTCAAAATTTTGTTTACCGCTCTCCCTTACACCTTCCTGACAGGTTGCCTTGTGTGGTACTTTGTCGTGTTTCCATCCCTTCGTACGCTCACTTTCGGTCATCGCATATTTTTCCGGATGGTATCTGCTCGGATGGTCATTCAGTTTTAACTTAACTTTTTTGTTTAAGTCTCTGTTTTGCATAATACTAAACATTTTCCGTTAAGTCAAGTGGTTTACAGAAAAATCTTAAACATTTTTATTTAAGTTCTTCTTGCTATCCTCATTAACACATGCTATACTCTACTTAAACGTTTCTGTTTTACTTAACAGATAAATGGCAACAACATGACAGGAGGTATTACTATGGCAATCGGGCAACGAATTCGATTTTTCCGTAACAGAAAAGGCATGACACAAAAGCAGCTTGGAGAAGTCCTCGGCTTTCTTGGCAAGACTTCTGATGTCCGTATGGCACAATATGAATCAGAATCAAGAGTACCCAAGCATGATCTCGTAAAAGAAATGGCTGGTATCTTTGATGTCAGCACCCATGCACTTACCGTACCGGATATAGATACCTACATCGGTCTTATGCATACCTTTTTCGCATTGGAAGATATGTATGGACTGAAAATTGACGAAATGGATGGTGAAGTAGTCTTACGTCTGGATAAGTCCGACTATTCTACCTATTCCTCAATGGATAAAATGCTCCGTGCATGGCTCGCCGAAGCTAAAAAGCTGGAGAATGGCGAAAGCACCAAAGAGGAATATGATAACTGGCGTTATAAATATCCGGAACTAGATACACACCAAATCCGTGCTAAGGTTCCTTCACAAGAAATCAGCGATATGCTTCTCGCCGGATTAAAAGAAATGGAAAACGAAGAAAAGAAAGAAATCAAACGCAAAAAGAAAAAATAAGCATGAAAAAACCTTACCAATTTTCAGTTGTCATATCTGAAAATCAGTAAGGTTTTCTTATGCTCATAAAGTAATCTTATTCATTGAATAAGGAAAAACTGTTGCCAAATCGTTGCCAATACTTAAGCAAATTTGTTTGGAAGTTGCATAAATACTGGGTCCTTTTGGCGTTCTACCTTATTCGAACTCGATCGTTGCCGGTGGTTTTCCGGTGCAATCATACATAACGCGATTGATGTGTTTTACTTCATTTACAATTCTGCTCGTTGTTTTTCCGATGACATCCCACGGAATTTCTGCGCTTTCGGCTGTCATGAAATCGGTAGTGGTTACGGCGCGGAGGGCGATGGCGTAATCGTAGGTTCTTTCATCTCCCATGACTCCGACGGAGCGCATGTTGGTCAGGGCTGCGAAGTACTGGCCGATTTCGTGGGCGATTCCGGCTTTGTCGATTTCTTCGCGCCAGATCGCGTCGGCGTCCTGTACCATTTTGACTTTCTCGGCGGTTACTTCGCCGATGATACGGATGCCAAGTCCCGGGCCCGGGAATGGCTGACGGAATACGAGGTATTCCGGGATGCCGAGCTCAAGACCGGCTTTTCTTACTTCGTCTTTGAAGAGGTTGCGCAGCGGCTCGATGATTTCTTTGAAATCTACGTAGTCCGGCAGTCCTCCGACGTTATGATGGGATTTGATGACGGTGGATTCTCCGCCGACGCCGCTCTCTACAACGTCTGGGTAGATGGTTCCCTGTACCAGGAAGTCTACAGCACCAATTTTCTTTGCTTCTTCTTCGAAGACGCGGATGAACTCTTCGCCGATGATTTTACGTTTTCTCTCCGGCTCTTCTACGCCTTTTAATTTTGCATAGAAACGCTCCTGTGCGTTAACGCGGATGAAATTCAGGTCGTATGGGCCGTCCGGTCCGAAGACTGCTTCTACTTCATCGCCCTCGTTTTTACGCAGCAGGCCGTGATCTACGAATACGCAGGTCAGCTGGTTTCCGACTGCTTTGGAAAGCATAACAGCTGCTACGGAGGAATCGACTCCGCCGGACAGTGCGCAGAGGACTTTTCCGTCGCCTACTTTTTCGCGGATAGCTTTGATGGATTCTTCTACGAAGGAGTCCATGTGCCAGTCGCCGGCGCAGCGGCAGACATTGTATACAAAGTTGGAAAGCATTTTCTTTCCTTCTTTGGTGTGCAGAACTTCTGGATGAAACTGGGTTGCATAGAGGTTTTTCTCTACGTTTGCAACGGCTGCTACCGGACAGTCATCCGTATGGGCGATGATTTCGAATCCCGGAGCTGCTTTGGAGATGTAGTCGTTGTGGCTCATCCAGCAGATGGTTTTTTCGGATACGTTCTCAAACAGTGCGGAACTGGTATCTACAGTTACCTCAATTTTTCCATATTCTCTGACCGGAGCTACTTCTACTTTTCCGCCCAGCAGATGCATCATCAGCTGTGATCCGTAGCAGATGCCGAGGATTGGAATTCCAAGTTCGAAAATTTCTTTTGTATAGGTCGGGGAATCCGGCAGATATGCGCTGTTCGGGCCGCCGGTGAAGATAATACCTTTCGGCTGAATTTCTTTGATCTTTTCGATGTCTGTTTTGTAAGAATAAATCTCACAGTAAACGTTGCACTCACGTACACGTCTTGCAATTAACTGATTGTACTGACCGCCAAAATCAAGTACGATAACCGTTTCTCTTTTCAAGAACGTTCCCTCCTGTTTTTTCTTCTGTGCATGATGAACTACATGCGTTTTTTGGGTTTGATGCTAATTATAGTAAAGAAACCGTAAAATTTCAACCCCTGAAGTACAGGAATCGTGTTCTTTTCGCTGTACTTCGGAGGTTTTTCTTTTTTTCGGGTCCTTATTCTCCGATGGTGATGGTGTAGCCTGCCTGGAAGGTTTCCCCGGCCTTCAGGTGCTGTTCGCCGTATTTGTCTTTTAATTCGCCGTCAAAGCCGACGTTGTCGCGGCGGCCGATCCATGGCTCGAGGCACACGAACGGGGCATCTGCTTTTGGCTTGGACCATACGCCGACGCTCGGGAAGCCTTTGCAGGTGAGAGTGACATACGGTTTTCCATCAACTTCTACGCCGACGCGCTCGACCTGGGTGTTGTCGAAGATCAGGGCGTCCTCGTCGAAAAGAGTTCTGGTGTACGGGATTCTGCCGTCCTGAAGTTTCAGTTTTCTCGGATGTGCGGCATCGACGCCTGCTGTTTCCGGGTCGATCAGGACGTATTCGAGTTCGGTCTCAGTGTGGTTTTCCAGGCCTTTGTTGAAGACGATGTCATACTGTTCCGGAATCATGAATGCAGGATGTCCGCCGACGGAGAAGTACATGTCATCATCACCGGTGTTTTCTACGTTCCAGGTTATGGTCAGGGTTCTGCCGGAGAGTTCCTGGGTTACGGTGAAGGCAAAATCGAACGGGTAGACTTTTTTTGTTTCTTCGGTCGATACCAGGCGGTGTACTGTTTTGTTTTCGGTGTTTTCGATGCACTCGAATTCGTTGTCGCGGGCGAAACCGTGCTGGCCCATCGGATATTTGACTCCTTTATGGGTGTAGAAGCCGCCGTTTACTTTTCCGACGAACGGGAACAGGACCGGTGCGTGGCGGTTCCAGAAGGCCGGATCGCCGATCCAGACTGCCTCACGGTCAGCCGCTTTATCGTAGATGCTGCTAAGTTCTGCGCCGTGATCGCTGATCTGCACACGCAGTTTTTCGTTTTCCATGGTTCTCATACTCTGTTTCCCCCTGTTTTCTTTCATTTTTTGTAACTATTCAGAGCCATGCGAAATTGTATGGCTCTGAATAGTTACCATTTTTAGAATTTATTCCGGATAGACGAGACGGGATTCATCAATTCCGTACAAAACCTCATCCAGGTATTTTTTGCCAAGGTAGTTTGCCATGGACAGATTCATATCCAGATAGTTTCCGCAGTCTTTCGGGGATGCACCCGGGACTTCGCCCTTGAAATCGCGGATAAATTCATACATTTCTATTACGAGTGAAACGATATCTTTCGAGCTGTAATCACCGGCCAGCAGCAGGTAGAATCCTGTACGGCAGCCCATTGGACCAAAATATACGGTTTTATCTTTCCACTCTTCGTGATTGCGAAGGAACGTTGCGCCAAGATGCTCGATGGTGTGGACCTCAGCGGTATTCATAACAGGCTCATCGTTTGGAGATGTCATGCGCAGGTCGAAGGTTGTGATGACACTGTCACCTACGTGATCTTTTCTTGAAACATAGATGCCTGGTTTAAGTTTGATATGGTCGATCGTAAAGCTTGCAATTTTTTCCATGACTGGTATTTTCCTTTCTTTCTGTCCTTTAATAGCTGCGGAGTTCATCATCGGTATCCGCAGTGTTTTCGATGGATTTGATGATGAGATCATAACTATAGGCATCGCTTACTTTTACAGTGACGCGGTCGCCGACTTTATGACCCAGAATGGCTTTTCCTAATGGCGAGTCGATACTGACGTATCCTTTGAGAGAATTACCACGAACGGTGGTGACAAGTTTGTAGGTTTCTGTCTCATCATCTTCTTCGATGTAAACCTGGACGGTATTGTTGATGCCGACTTCGTCGTCCTTTGAGGTATCTGAAATAACGTGAGCGGTTTTGATCATTTTTTCCAGATAGCGGATGCGGCTTTCGTTGCGGTTTTTGTCCTGTTTGGCAGCTTTGTATTCAAAGTTTTCGCTGAGATCGCCCTGGGCACGGGCTTCTTTTACAGCCTCGAGTTCTTTTGGACGGACAACCAGTTTGCGGTAGTCGATTTCTTCCTGCATTTTTTTAATATCGTTTTCGGTCAGTTTATCATACATGATTTTTCTACCTCTTTTCTTGTGAGGTTATTTTAGCACAGAATACGGCAAATTGGAAGTAGGAAGACAGCCACGGTAGAATCATGAGTAGAATCACTTTCTTACGCACCGGAACAGCAAATGTTCCGGTGCTGAATGAACTATAACGGTTCACTCAGCCGTGTCGCTTGGTTTTGAAGGCGGAGTTCCTTTGTTGTCGCTGTTATTTGGCATTTTTCCACCTTTGGGATCGCTCATCGTTTTAACAGACCGGGTTCCGGCGGTGGTGATGATGTCCGTGAGGGTGATCTCTTCGTTGTCGGTACCGGCAGTCAGAGTATACGTTGCGTCCAGTTTCATTTCGGGGCAGGTCAAAACGATGCTGGCGTAGGCTTTTTCAGGTGTAACCGTGAAGAGGGCACTTCCATCGCTGTCTGTCAGTGTGATGGTAGTGTCAGCGGACTGGGTTTCCGTACTGTAATAGGTGATAACGGGCTGGGTGGAAGCTTCGTCGAAGCTTTCCGTCATGCCGGCACTGCCGATAGCAGCTAAGGTTCCGCCGGTCACAATTGCACTTCCGTCGTAATCGAGGGCACTGTCACCATCGCTGGTCGGCCCGTACACGATCGTAGTTCCGCCGGTCACGAGAAGACTGCCGTTGGAATCAAGACCATCACCATCGGCGGATACGGTCAGGGTTCCGCCGGTAATTTTAATGTAAAGCTCAGAGTTGCCTTCGCCGCCGGGGCCTCCCTGCATCTTCTGTGGAGCATCGCCGTCAGACGGAGCATTCCCCGGATCGAAGTTCTGCGGCGCATTTCCGCCAGACGGAGCGTTCTCCGGATCGAAGTCCTGCGATGGCTGCATATCGCTGCCGTTTTCTGTATCAGGCGGCATTTGCGGAGGTTCCTTTCCGTCTGCCGCACCGGATATGCTGCTATCATCACCGGAGTTTATGGCAGCACTGCTATCGTTGTTTGAGCTTGCGGCATTGCTGTCATCGTCACCGGAACCGGCCGCATTGGCGCCAGGATTTATGGCGTTGGCGCCATCGTCGCCGGAATTTGCGGCATTGATGCCATCGTCGCTGGCGTTTATGGTAATGTCACCACCATTGACCACAACGCGTTTTCCTTCCAGTCCTTCGTAGCTTTTTTCAACAAGGATCGTTCCGCCATGAATGACGGTGTCGAGATCCGCATGGAAACCGTCATCACCGGAGTTTACGGTGATGGTTCCGTCATCGACAACAATGCTGCCGGTTGCATGGAAGCCGTCCTGTTCCGCCTCGATCGTAAAAATTCCACCGGCAATATAGATATTTCCAAGCTCTGTGTCATCCGTATTCTTCGCTTTGACCGCACTGTTTGCAGCATCAATATCAAAGCTTCCATCCAGAATTTTAATCTGATCTTTGGCTGTGATCCCGTTGTCCGCAGCGGCGATTTTGTAGGTTCCGCCGGTAATCACAAGGTCATCTTTGGATACAATCCCGTGCTTGTAGTCTGCCTCGATGGTCAGACTTCCTGTCCCGTTGCAGACAAGATCTGATTTGGAGAAGATAACGCCGTCTACCGTGTTGTCGTCAATCTGAGTGTACTCGTTTCCATCGCCAAGCGTGTTGCTGCTGTTTTCAGCAAGCGTGATGAAAACTTTGTCCGCTTCGCGAACGTAGATGGCAGCATTTGTCTCACAGTTGATATGGACTCCATCGAGTACGATCTGAACCTTGTCGGAATCGGATGCGTCTACGATAATCTGGCCATCCTCAAGTGTTCCGCTTACGACGTAAACACCTTCTTCCGTGATGGTAATTGTGCTGCCGTCTGCTTTGGCTCCGCTGCCGGAGACGGTGGCTGTCGTCTTATTAAGTGTAATTTTTACGGCTTCTGATGCTTTATAGCTTCCGCTCTTCTCACGGTCTGTGAATTCGGTGTCGATAGTGGATTCGGTCAGTTCCAGGTCAAAATTAATATCGGAAGCACTTTCCATTGCATTTTCCGAATCTGTGCTCTCTGATGTGGTATCCGCGTTGTCGGCAGATGTTTCGCCGGTTGACTCTGTACGGGCAGATTCGGCATTTACAGAGCTGGAAGATGTCACTGCTGTGCCGCATCCGCCGAAGGCCAGCGATGATGCAAGAAGCAGGCTGACGACTGCACCGGTCTCTTTTTTTCTGTTTTTTTTCTTTCTGTTTCGATTCATTATAATTCCTCCCTTCCGGTCTGCGCACGACTGCACAGGATTTCAAGGTTTCCGTTTCTGCAGCGGAGCTGGTCAATCATGTTTTTCTCTTCGCCTTCCTCGCGGAATACGATGCGATACTCCAGCTTGAAAAGACTTCCCATATTCGTGGTTTTTACCTGTACAAGCTCGCAACGGGTCAGATACCTGGCAAAGATATCGTCAAAAACACTGGTATAATCAAGGGACTCCGGTTCCAAGATTTCCATTGACGAGCATGATCACCATCTGTACGATCACAGGCATCAGAACAAGCGTGACAGCAAAGCTTTTGGTGCATTCGCTTTTGTACCTGTAAACAGCAGCGATCAACAGTCCCAGAATCAGAGACACTGCTGTGCAGGCAAGGAACTGACCAAAGGTGAAGGCGGCGGTTGTTTCTGTAAAAACGGAACTGAATATTGCGTTAAGCATAGCAAATTCCTCCCAGAATTTTTTTATTTTCTTGTCTATTCAGAGCCCCATCTCGATTCCGCTTACGCTACATCGCGATGTTGCTTCTATTTTGCATGGCTCTGAATAGTTACATTTTCTTTTTTGTGAAGCAGATTATGTTTGAAAAAGGCTTTTCGCAAGCTGTGAGTCCACCCACTGCTTCTTGCTTTTCGCAATGGCCGCAGAGGACTTACCTGATTCAGCTAACGGAATGCTGTTTTTGATACGGTTTGCCGGATATCTGTGAATGGTATGAAAGCTTTTTCTTCTGATACTTTCTGATTTTCGATCTGATAGGCAAAGCCGTATTTAGAAAATGATGCCGGATAGATTGCAAGATCATCCAGAATTTTGCTGAACCATAGGGGCACAGCACCTGGTGATTTCACCTCCATGAGATACCAGCCTGGTTCTAAAAGCCTGGTTCCTTCCGTTGGACCGTCAAGACACAGATTGTCGGTACGCCATCGGATATTGGTGTCGAAGGTAACACGAAAGTTCCTGTCTTCCGTGCCGAAGCAGGCGATGCGGTCGTAGGCGATGTACATAGCGGGAGCAAGCCCCCGGTAGTAGTTGCGAAACCAAGTGATTTCGTGGAGAATCTGGCTGTCGAAGCCCGGTTCTGATTTTCCCGCAAGATAGGGAACCGCTTCTGATAATATCATGCGCTCGCGGCGTTTGTAGACGATTCCTTCATATTTTTTCTTTAGTTCTACGTATATGGGGCTGGTCTCTTTGACCGGACCATAACTGCGGAGTCGCAGTTTTTCTTTGTAGACGGGTTTTTCCAGCGAACGGCGGATGAGCTGGTGATCCGGGGTATCGTAATAGAGGCTGCAGATGGTATCAAGGCCGTATTCATCCATCTGCAGATGACCCGGAAGGCTCTTGCGAAGCTTGCGGACCATGATCGGGGAAAGCATGTATTTTGTTTCATACCGTTGGAAGGTCATGGGAATCTGTTGGCTTTGCATCATAATCGATTGATCCTTTCGTTTGATTTACTTCCGGAAATGTTTTTTACATTTTTAAGTATAATGAGGAAACTTTAAAGGAACCTTAAAGAATGGACAGAAAATGTGAAAGGTTTGTGAAAAGACGGACCTCTGTAATCCGGATCGCTTTTTGAATACCATATAAAAAAAGAAAGAGCCCTTTTCCGGACAAATTCGTTGAAAGCGAATTTGTTCGGAACGGACTCTTGCAGCCGCTATGCAACGTCATGAAACATATAAAATAGGAAAAGCGTCAAAAATCATCTTGGCCAGCGCTCTTTTCTGGACATGAGTGGCGCGAATGGTACATGAGGATGCGTCTGGTACCAGTAAGCTGTGGTAGCGACATCATCCTGACGTTCAAAGAGACCTCCATGACTGACGCCAATCTGCTGAAGGGTTACCTTAAGATCCTTCTCAAAAAGGATAGGATCAAGAAGGTGCCAGCGGTAGAAGCTGCGCTGTGGCATCTGATCATCATTGTGGTAATCATTATGAAGGAAGGTATCGTGGGTAGAGTAGTAAGGATATCCAAGATACGGAGTGCAGTACTGATTTTCAACGGTTTGGCCATTTTGCTGTGTTGCAAAGCTCCAGGCACCACCGAAGTAATCTTCTGTTCCGGTTCCGCAGATGGTTGGATAATCCTTGTCTCCATCGATGTAGAATTTCATCTCACCTTCTCCGTACCAGTAGCGTTCGAGGCTGGTAAGTGCAAGATACGTTCCAACGTACTGGCCTTTCCCTTTGATGTTGTCGAGGACAACGTAGTCTTTTGCCTTTTCCGTTATGCGCTGACGACGCCACTGGGCATGGAAATAGGCAGCATCCTCCGGAACCGTTGTCAGGCAATAGTCGATCTGATAAAAGAAGGCCGGAATCGGCTCATCACACTGATTTTCAATGGTAATACGGGCGTTTTTACGGAACGGCATCGGGAAATAGCTGTTGAAACCACGGGTCGGATTGACAGCAATCGGGACTGAGTTTACCTGGTAGGAAACACCGAAGCCGCAGCAGAAGAAATCGCCAAGCGGGCATTCAACGGATGGGAATTCTTCATCGTCCCAGTACATGCGCAGAACAAGATCCCGCAGAACATAACGGTTACGTTCACTGGTACGGTCTGTGACGGTGATCCAGATGTGCTGAATGATGCCTTCTCCCTGGATCTCACCAAGTGTTACGGTCTCTCCTGCTTCTATTTTCGGGATACACGGGGAACCTTTTCTGGACGGACCAAGATCGCTGGATGCCATGCCGCCTTTTCCTTTTTCTCCATTCCGGTTTTCCCAGTTAATAGAACGGGACTGTCCGTTTTTCAGCTGGAAAATGTTTTGTAAACCACAATCAAACATCATATATTCCTCCTTTTGTTTTCTTTTGTTTTCTTTTGTTTTCTTTTGTTTTCTTTTGTTTTCTTTTGTTTTTTCTCTCTTGGAAGCTTTTGATTTCTGCTTTTTTGTGTGTCTGCCTTTCCTGCCCTGCCGTCATTTTTCCGTTTTTCCGGAATTTTGTTTCTTTCATCCTTTTGCCGGAAAGACTGCTTTAAAACAGATGCCATCTCGTGTCCGCTCTGCGGTGATTTTTCCCTTATGTGCCTTTACAATTGCAGCAGCCACGGAAAGGCCGATTCCATAGCCGCCTCTTTCCCCTGGCCCGCGACGCATCCGCACGGTAGAAGCGGCCAAAGAGGCGGTTGAGATCACCTTCCGGCAGGGTATCGCAGGTATTCTGCACCGAAAATTCTGCTTTTTTGCCGTTTTTTCGCCAGAAAATGTGGATTTTTCCACCCTCCGGAGTGTATTTAACGGCGTTATCCACAAGAAGAGAAACGAGCTGGTGGATTCTTGCGGCATCTCCTTCCATATGGAGTTCTTCTGCAATATCGCTCTGCAGCGCGATCCTGCCCGGATGTTTTTTGAATTTACAGGAAAATTCAAAAAACATCCGACCGGCACTTTTGCATGGGTGCTCGCAGCCGGATGTTCGGTTTGCATTCATTTTCTTTTTTTCTCTGCCCGTCTCCGCAGCAGCTCTTTTGCGCCTGCGTACAACAGAAAATATACCGTCAGAATCATGACAACTACAATCCTGTTATCTTTCAGGCTGAAAAAAGAGGTCACATTGACTGCCGCCAGAAACAGCAGCAGTGACACACTGAGATCAATTTTTTCTTTTCTGTCGGCCAGCACCATTCCTGCGGCCGCCAGAACCAGAAGAACGGCAATTCTTGCAATCAGATTTGCCATTTTGACGCCTCCTTACTGTTTCCGGAAGGTAATTTCCCCGGTTTTATCATCCATACCATCGACGATGGCAAGAGATTCCAGATGAATGCCGCGGTCACGCAGCAGTTTTCCTCCGATCTGGAACCCTTTTTCGATGACAACGCCTGCTCCTACGAGCTCTGCACCGGAATCCTGTACCAGGGTTGCCAGTCCTTCCAGCGCTTTTCCGTTTGCCAGGAAATCATCGATCAGGAGAACTTTGTCTCCTTTTCCCAGAAATTCTTTGGAAACAATGATATCATAAACTCTTCCATGGGTGAAAGATTCTACTTTTGTGGTATAAACATCGCCGGCGATATTTTTGGTCTGTGTTTTCTTTGCAAACACAACCGGAACATTAAAAATTTCAGCCACAACACAGGCAATTCCGATTCCAGATGCCTCGATGGTCAGAATTTTCGTGATCTCCTCTCCCGCAAAACGACGCTGAAACTCTTTTCCGATTTCCCGGAACAGATTGACGTCCATCTGATGATTTAAAAAGCTGTCCACCTTCAGGACATTTCCCTCGCGTACTTTTCCGTCTTTGCGGATTCTGTCTTCCAATAACTGCATTTTTTTGAAGCCTCCCGAATTTTTATTATACCCATTGTACTTACTTCTCACTGGAAATGCAAGTCCAAATCCATCAAATTTCGCACTGTCTCAAATTTTATTCATGGCAGCCGCCGGTGTCTCTGCATCAGAGATCCTCTTTCCGGTCCAGATCCTTTAATTCCCACGCGGCTTCGACCCGGAACGGAATTACCGATTCCCAGTGCCGTTTCAGCACCTTTTTTCCGCCGCAGTCGCCGGAAAGTTCTTTTAGTTCTGAAAAATAAGGTTTTGAGAACCACGCCGGATTGCCGCTCTCGCCGCCGCAGAAAACGCAGCCAAGTGGAGCCTTCTGCATCTCCATGGATTCCAGAAAGCGCTCCGCCGTCTCTTCCTTCAGGTACGGCTGATCCGCCACAAAACACGCACAGGCATCGGCATTTTGCTTCTCCGCCGCCTCGATTCCCGCGCGGATTGTATAGGAAATTCCTTTTTCGCTGTCCGGCGAAAACACCGTCTGCAGACGCCCGGCTTTTACCAGCGGCGCAAGCTCCTCCAGAATCCTTTCATACTGCGTCACAACCAGCAGTTCCCAGTTCTCATGCCTTCCGGCAATTTGGGCCAGCCGGTCCAGCAGATGGCGGTACACCGCCTTTCCATCCAGCGGATAGAGCAGCTTATTTTCCCCGAACCGTCTGCTGTTCCCGGCTGCCAGATAAAGTATCGTTACTCGCATTCTTTTTCCGCAATTCCCATTGCAATCTGCTCGCTCGTGATCGGCAGTTCGCGGAACCACAGACCCGTCGCATTGTAGATTGCATGTGCCAGCGCCGGAGCCGGTGTGTTGATGACGATCTCGCCGATCGATTTTGCACCGAACGGACCGGTCGGCTCGTAGCTGCTCCGAAACTCGACGCGCAGCCTGCCCATATCGAGGCGGGTCGGCACTTTATACTGCATAAACGAATTATTGATCATCTGACCCTTGTCCGTGTACCGGATATTTTCAAACAGCGTCATGCCGATGCCCTGCACCAGACCGCCCTCGACCTGTACGCGCGCAAGGTTCGGGTTGATGACGGTTCCGCAGTCGACAACGGCGGCATAATCGAGAATCCTGACCTCGCCGGTCTCTTTATCCAGCTCGATCTCGACCGCACCAGCCATATAAGGCGGCGGCGATACCGGAGAGCAGTTGCTTTCCGTCGCTTCCAGCGCGATGCCGTTATTGCACATGGCCGCTGTTGCGATTTCTTCCATCGTCATGCTGCTTCCACTCTTTTCATGCACGACGCCGGTACCGGTAAATTCTGTCTCATCTTCCGGCACGTTCATCCGCTCTGCCGCCAGGGCACAGATTCGTTTCCGAAGCGTCATGCAGGCTTTTTCCACCGCTTTTCCGGTAATATACGTCGTACTCGATGCATAGGAACCGGAGTCATACGGGGACGTATCGGTATCTGCGCCGACAACGGTAATGTCATCCACATCACACTCCAGACACTCTGCCGCCATCTGGGACAGAATCGTATCGCAGCCGGTTCCCATATCGGCCGCTGCGATCAGCATCGTATAGCCGCCGTCGTCGTTGACTTTGATCGTTGCCGATCCGACATCGAGATTGGAAATACAGGAACCCTGCATCGCCATCGCAATGCCGACGCTGCGCACCTTTCCATCTCCCATATCACGGCACGGATATTTCTCATCCCAGCCGATCATCTCTTTCGCACGCTCCACGCACTGGTCAAGCGCACAGCTGTTTGCCGTTTCGCCATAGTAAGCCGGCATGAACTGTCCCTCACGGACCATGTTCTGCTCCCGGATCCGGATCGGATCGATGCCAAGACGCGCTGCCATCTCACTGACAGCAGATTCTACGGCAAAGATACCCTGCGTCGCACCGTATCCGCGGTAAGCACCGGCTGACATTACGTTGGAATACACAACATCATACGCAAACCGGTAAGCCTCAAGAGATCCATACATCGGAATCGATTTGTGGCCGGAAAGGCCGACCGTTGTCGGTCCATGCTCGCCGTATGCACCCGTGTTGGAAAGTGTATACAGATCGATCGCACGGATTCTTCCATCCTTCATCGCACCGAGGCGGATCGTTACTTCCATCTCATGGCGCGGTGTGGATGCTGTCTGGGACTCTTCTCTCGTAAAGATCATTTTCGACGGTTTTCCGGTTTTCCAGGTTACAAACGCCGGGAAAATTTCGGCAACCACCGTCTGCTTCGCTCCGAATCCGCCGCCGATTCTCGGCTTGGAAACACGGATCTTCGATTTCGGAATGCCGAGTGCATTGGACAGAATGCGGCGCGCATGGTAAACGATCTGGGTCGAGCTCAGCACATTCAGCCGTCCGTAGGTATCCATAAAGCAGTATGTCCGGAACGTCTCCATCATCGCCTGCTGGGCTGCGCGTACATGATACGTATGCTCTACGACCTCATCGCACTCTGCGAGCACGGCTTCCACATCTCCGTTGTGATCTTCCGCACTTGCACAGAGATTTCTCTGATTGTCCGCACCGACCGGACAGAGCGATTTCCAGCTTTCCTCCGGATGCACCAGCAGTTCATTATCCTTGGACTGATGAAAATCCAGAATGGCCGGAAGCACTTCGTACTCTACTTTCAGGAGCTTCCGCGCACGGTCCACGCATTTTTCATCTTTTCCGGCAATAATCGCCACCGGATCTCCCACGTAGCGCACATGCTGATCGAGGATCAGACGGTCATACGGGCTTGGTTCCGGGTAGGTCTGTCCTGCCATTGTAAAACGCTGTTTCGGCACATCCTCCCAGGTATAAATCGCCTCAATGCCCGGAACACGCTCTGCTGCCGTCTTTTTCACGGATTTTACGATTGCATTGGCATGCGGACTCCGCAGTACCTTGACAATCAGACAATCCTTCGGCGCCAGATCATCTACATAAACCGGCTTTCCGGTTACCAGCGCGAGGGCATCCTTTTTGATCACCGGCTTATTCACACTGCAGAGCTGATCGGTTCTTCCCGACCAATCCGGTTCATAGATATGATTTTCTCTGCTCATGACGCACCTCCCTGCTGCTTTTTCCAGGCAAGGAAATTCAAAATTCCCCGAAGCTGTCCTTCATATCCGGAACAGCGGCAGAGATTTCCCGCCAGATATTCTTTAATTTCTTCCTCACTCGGATCCGGATTTTCCCGGAACAGCGCAATCGCGTTCATAATCATCCCCGGGTTGCAGAACCCGCACTGCTCGGCGCCCTGTCCGGCAATAAAGGAACCAAATTCTTCTGCTTCCTCCTGCAGGCCTTCCAGCGTATCCACCTTACATCCATTCGCCCGCGCCGCAAGCACCGAACACGACAGCACCGGTTTTCCCTCCAGAAAAACCGTACACAGCCCGCAGTTCGACGTCTCACAGCCGCGCTTCACACTGTAGCATCCCTGGCTTCTCACAAAATCGATCAGGAGCATGTCTGCATCGATCTCCGCTTCCGTCTTCTTTCCATTTAAGATCATCGAAATCTTCATCACTGCTCCTCCTTCTTCTGAATTTCTTCCATACATCTGCGCAGCAGCACCCGTCCCAGATGATGACGATACTCTGCACTTCCGCGCATATTACTGCCATACGTAAACTGATCAGAAATCTCCGAAGCCGCTGCCTTCAGCTCCTCCGCAGATGCCTTTCCAGCCGCCAGCTTTTCCGCCAGCTCCGCCGGAAGCTCTACACGTGCCGCCTTCACCGGTCTTGCCCCAAGCACCACACATCCTTTTCCGTCTTCCACCCGCACCGCACACGTCAGCACCGGGAAATCCGTTCTGGAATTTCGATGACTCTGATAAACCGTAACACCCTCATGCTTCTTCACAATCAGCCTCACCAGCACATCCCTGTCTCTCTTTGAACAGGCAAACTCCGCCAGCGGCATCCGTCCCGCATGAACCAGCTCCACCTCCGTATCCAGCGCCAGAAACAGCGTCAGCACATCCGAAAATCCAAATCTGCCGAAAATACTGCCTCCCACCGTAGCCAGATTCCGGAACTGCACCCCGACAATACTCCGCACACTCTCCCGTGCCGCACCGTCGGTATAAGCATTCAGCCCCTCATGCTCCTCCAGCTGCCGCAGCGTCACCATACATCCAATCGAAAACTCCTCCTCGGACTCTTCAATCTGATCCAGTCCCAGCCCGGACAAATCAATCGCCGTCTGCACCTGCCTCTGCCCCATCTTCGTCCAGAGCATCCCGCCCAGGATACAGGCGCTTCTCTTCTGATTCAGCTCATACGCCTCCTCCAGCGACCCCACCCGGACATAATCCTTAATCTTAATCATACTTACCCTATATCCTCCATTTTTACTCAATATAGAAGCCCATATATTTGATATTATACCCGACCTGCTCCCCCCTTTCAACTTTTTTCTATTTTTTTCAAAAAAACCCTTGCATTTTCCCTCCACATCCAGTATAATCATTCAATGTCGGAAGTCATTCTGACACAAAACAAAATACATGGACGGATTCCCGAGTGGCCAAAGGGGACAGACTGTAAATCTGCTGCAAATTGCTTCGATGGTTCGAATCCATCTCCGTCCATATGCCGCAGTGGCGGAACTGGCAGACGCCCGGGACTTAAAATCCCGTGGGTAGTGATACCCGTACCGGTTCGATCCCGGTTTGCGGCACGATTAAGAGCTCTGATTCATACGAATCGGAGCTCTTTTTCCATTTCTATTTTTCAACCTCCCGTCCCCACTACCAGCCTCGCCGCCGCCCGTTCAGTCTTGCGTGATGCGGCGGCGAGGCGTCCGTCACTCCTCGCATCTATGCAGTACCACTCCCGATAACGGCAGCAAATCCATCTCCAGTATGCCCGCCGGTGCCTCGATTTCTTTCTCCTCCGAAGAAAATCCCACCGCATCCGTCGCAAACACCTGCGTCAGCTTCGCCACCGAACTCCGGTTAATCCCGGTAAGCCACACCGGAATCTCCACATGCACCCTCTCATTCCGGTTATTAATCACCACAATTACCTGCTCCTCCTGATTAAACCGTCCATAAGAAAGCACATTATAATCATGGTACAAAAATTTCAGCGATCCCATCGCCAGCACCGGAAATCTCCGATGCACCGCAATCATTTCTTTATAGAATCGGATCAGCTCCTGATCCTCCTGTCCCCAGGGATACGTCCTCCGGTTATCCGGATCCGTAAACCCAACCTGGCCGGCCTCATCCCCATAATACAGCGTCGGCGCCCCCGGCCACGTCATCTGAATCACAACCGCCTCGCGCAGCACCGCCTTATTCGTATTCTCCGCAGCCGCATACGGCCCAACATTCGCCACACGCCCCACACGATGATTCGTTCTCGTGAGGAACCGTGAATGATCATGATTATCCAGCTCATTCATCGCCGTATACAGCGAAGGCGCATAAAACGCCGGCATATGATACGTCATCGCCCCGATAAAACTCTCACTGTTTCCGAGAAGCCCCTGGTTAAACTCATCACTGTGCTTCTCCATACCCGTGAGGAACCAGGAAACCGGCTCCATAAACGCATCATAGTTCATCACCGTATCCCACTCGTCGCCCTGCAGCCAGCTCATCGCATCGCCGTAGTGCTCCGCCAGAATAATCGCCTCCGGATTCGCCTCCTTCACAACGCGCCGGAACTCCTTCCAGAACTTGTGGTTAAACTCCGGGCTGTGTCCTAAGTCAGCGGCCACATCCAGCCGCCAGCCGTCCGCATTAAACGGCGGAGAAACCCACTTCGCGCCGATGCGCATAATATCCTCCATCAGCTTCTCCGAGCCCTCGTAGTTCAGCTTCGGCAGCGTATCATGGCCCCACCAGCCGTCATAAAACTCATTGTACGGCCAGTTATGCTCATTATAAAACTTAAAAAACGTGTGATACGGACTGTCCTGCGCCACATACGCGCCCGGCTCATAGCCCTTTCCGGCCTCGTAAATCCGCTCGCGGTCCAGCCACTTGTTAAACGAACCACAGTGGTTGAAAACGCCGTCCAGAATCACCTTCATGCCGCGCTTGTGCGCCTCCTCCACCAGGTGGATAAACAGTTCATTGCTCGCCTCCAGGTTCGCCTTGTTCGTCACACGGTCAATATACCGCGTTGCCCGCATATTGTCCTTGTCGCCCGGCCAGAGCAGATCGCCTTCGTCGGAGACAATCTTTCCGAAATGCGGATCAATATAGTCATAATCCTGAATATCATACTTATGGTTCGATGGCGAAACAAACACCGGATTCAGATAAATGACCTGCACACCGAGATCCTGCAGATAATTCATCTTGTCAATGACGCCCTGCAGATCGCCGCCGTAGAAATTGCGGACATCCATCTGCTCCGGGAAGCGGTTCCAGTCATCCACCTTGTTGACCTGCTCACCAATGTAGCTGTACTCTCCCGTCAGCACATCGTTGGACGGATCTCCGTTGCAGAAGCGGTCCACAAAAATCTGATACATGACAGCGCCCTTCGCCCAGTCCGGCGTATGGAAGCCCGGGATAATGCCGAAAGAGTACATCTCCTGCAGCTCTCTTGTGACACCGAGCTTGTTGTAATAACAGACCACGCGGCCTGCCTGAATCTCAAAAAAATAGCGGATCGGCTCATTTCCGACCGGAATCTCGATCTCGTAATAATCAAAACCGTTCCGGACCAAACCGACCTGCATCTGTGCACGGGTGGAACCGCTGATGAAATAAACCGCATCTACATTATTTTTCAGGGTACGGAACCGGATCTTCACCGTGTCGCCCGGGTTCGGCTCAAACGGAATCTGATACTGCGGGGATTCATCGCTGTAGAGCGCATGCTTGTTGAACATCGCCCGCATCTGTGACATATACTGCTGCATTCTTGTTTTATCCATGAACTAACGCCTCTGTCTTTCTCAATCATTCATTCCTTATATTTTACCCCACACCGCCATGTAATACAACCTTTTTCTGAACACATGTAACGATTGTGTTTATTGGATTTTTATATAGTAAAAGAGCCAGCGGGGTACGCTGGCTCTTTTGGAGAAGGTATTTCTCTTATGGGGTGTAGCAAAAACTATATAATGTATTGGGGGTTTTTACAGTTATTATAGTACCATACGTCCCTCGAAAAGTCTGCACAAATCGCGATTTTTTTTCATTTGATTCTTATTCAAAATAACGATGAATTTTTTCGGCGTTTCGGATTTTCTGTTTTAATTTGCACAAACGCCCGTAAAATCACAGAAAAAAACCTGCAAAAAACTTTTTTTGTTCTCTGCAGGTTTTCTATTGCAAATAAAAAGATATCAGATTTCTCCAGAAACTTCCGGTGCTGTTCCTGTCATCTGTGCTTCCTGCTCAAAAATGGCTTCGAATTCAGCACGGCTCAGCTTCTCTTTTTCCATCAGCTGCTTTGCGCACTCATGCAGCACATAGGAATGCTCCAGAATAATCTGTTTCGCCTGATCGTGGCATTTCTCGATCATCTGGCGGACTTCCTCATCGATGGCTGCGGCTACATTCTCGCTGTAGCTCTTCGTATGGCCCCAGTCGCGGCCGATGAAGACCTCATCCGAGTCGGAATCGTAAGCGACAAGACCAAGGTTCTCAGACATACCGTACTTCGTAATCATGGAACGGGCGGTAGCCGTCGCCTGTTTGATATCCTGGGATGCGCCCGTTGTGATATCGTCGAAGATCAACTCCTCTGCCACACGGCCGCCGAGGCATACGGTGATGTACTGCATCATTTTGCCTCTCGTCTGGAACATATCATCGTTCTCCGGCTGCGGCATCGTGTAGCCCGCTGCGCCAGGACCTGTCGGGATAATGGAGATCGTGTAAACCGCCTCCATATCCGGCAGCATATGGAACAGGATCGCATGGCCTGTCTCATGGTATGCGGTGATCCGTTTTTCTTTATCCGAAATGACTTTACTGCGCTTCTCCGCACCGATGCCCACTTTGATGAAAGCAGACTTGATATCGGACTGGCGCACAAATCTTCTGCGGTCCTTTGCCGCCATAATCGCTGCCTCGTTCAGCAGGTTCTCCAGCTCTGCGCCGGTGAAGCCTGCGGTCGTCTGCGCGATCTGTTTCAGATCCACATCCTCGGCCAGCGGTTTGTTCTTTGCATGGACTTTCAGGATTTCCTCACGGCCCATGACATCCGGCGGTCCTACAACCACGCGGCGGTCAAAACGGCCCGGACGGAGAATCGCCGGATCCAGGATATCGACACGGTTCGTCGCTGCCATCACGATGATGCCCTCATTGACGCCGAAACCATCCATCTCAACGAGAAGCTGGTTTAATGTCTGCTCTCTCTCATCGTGGCCGCCGCCCATACCGGTGCCTCTTCGTCTTGCCACGGCGTCGATCTCATCGATGAAGATGATGCACGGCGCATGTTTTTTTCCTTCCTCAAACAGGTCGCGGACACGGGAAGCGCCGACGCCGACGAACATTTCCACGAAATCGGATCCGGAAATGCTGAAGAACGGCACGCCTGCCTCTCCTGCAACAGCTTTCGCCAGAAGGGTTTTACCGGTTCCGGGAGGGCCCACAAGAAGAACTCCTTTCGGGATTCTCGCGCCGACCTGTGTATATTTCTCCGGTGCTTTCAGGAAATCGACCACCTCAACGAGGTCTTCTTTTTCCTCTTTTAAGCCCGCAACATCGCGGAACAGGACTTTTTTGTCTTTGTCGGTGGACATATGGGCGTTGCTTTTTCCAAAATTCATCATTTTGTTTCCGCCGCCTCCACCGCCGCCCATGGAGCGGTTCATCATCGACATGCCGAAAAGAAGGATCATACCGAGCAGCAGGGCCGGCAGGACAGACGTCATGAAAATGCTGTCTCTCTGGACATTCTGTACGGTGTACGTTACATCAGCATCCTCCAGAAGGCTGATAGCTGCGTTTACGTCGGTCACATTGACCGTATAACTGTCACCGCCCTGCTCCCGTACCACAACGGAGCCGGTCGGCACTTCTTTGTTCTGGACAATCTGCGCGGATGTCACTTTGCCGTCTTTTACGGCGGTTTCAAATTTCTGCTGACTTGGGCTGCTGCCTGCGCTGATTTTTCCGGTGATATAGAACATGGCAAGCACGATAATCACCATAAACGCCGCGTAGAGTCCAAATCCACTGCGCTGTCTGTTCATATTTTCTTTTTACTCCTCGTCTTCGTGAAACTCCACTACTCCGATGTATGGAAGATTCCGATATTTCTGTGCGTAATCCAGACCGTAGCCTACGACGAACTCGTCCGGGATATCAAAGCAGGTATAATCTACTTTGACATCGCGCACTCTGCGCTCCGGCTTGTCGAGCAGAGTACACAGGTGTACGGATTTCGGATTTCTCTTTTTCAGGATGTCGATCAGATAGTAAAGCGTTCTTCCGGAATCGATGATATCCTCCACAATCAGAACGTCTTTTCCTTCCAGCGGCTGATCCAGGTCTTTTACAATACGGACAACTCCGCTGGACTTGGTGTCATCGCCGTAACTTGATACGGACATAAAGTCAAGGCTTACCGGCACTGTGATGCGTTTTGCCAGCTCGCACATAAAGAATACGCCGCCTTTTAAAACGCAGATCAGGTGCACTTCTTTTCCTGCGTAATCGCGGTTGATCTGGTCTGCTACTTCTTTAATTCGTCTGTCTACTTCTTCTTCGCTTAATAATACTCTGATTGTCTCTTTCATCTGTTTTCCTCCTTACCAACGCCAATCTGTATCTGCAGAACTGCTTTCGTGTCTTTCCCGACACGGCCGCTCTCTCCTCTGCGATACCCCACGACCCACCAGATCTCCGGTCCGTCGGCGAGCAGCAGAATGGAATCCCGCTCCTCTTTCGGTATCTTGGCATCAATCATATAATCTTTTAGTTTCTTTTTCCCGCCTTTTGCGGTTACTCTCAGATAATCTCCGCTTCTTCTCGTGCGGAGGACAAGACCGTCTTTTATTTTATCACAGTCAAAGCATTTCGTATACTTTTTTTCTTCAATTCTTTCGGGAAAAACCGATGTTTTTTTCACAATCGTGACTGGATTTTCTGCAAATGCGAGACTTTTTCCCTCTTCCCACCCGGCCGGAACCGGAATTGGAACTTCTTCGCCGCTTTTCCTTTTCCGTTCTTCTTTTAAATGCACTCCCTGCTTTTCCAGGCGGAGCGTCTCGTATCCGCGCACGGCGGTGATTCCATACGGCAGGCAGACACTTTTTCCGACCTGCTTTTCAAAAAGTTCCCGCACAGATTCCAGATGCTCCCTGGTAAGATCCTTCCGTTTTCCCGCCAGCTGTTCCAGAACGCGCCGGATCACGTAGCGCTGCAGAAGAGGCGCTTCGCTGCTCACCGCATCACGCAGCACAACCGCATTTTTCTCTGCGGATGCATACCGCTCCATCAGCTGATCCGTCTGCTGCTCCAGATATTCCTCCGTTTCCAGCAGGTCCAGCGATGTCTGTGCCATATGCGCGGCAGTACGCGGATTGACCTCTTCGGTCAGATACGGCAGCACATGGTGGCGGATTCCGTTCCTCGTGTAAGCATCCTCTGCATTCGTGCTGTCCTCACACCAGGAACACTTCCGACTTTCCAGTTCCTGCCGGATCTCTTTTCGTCCGACGCAGAGAAGCGGACGGATCACATTCCCCCGCACGGGGCGTAAGGAGGCAAGTCCGGCCAGCGACGTTCCCCGTGCCAGGTGATGCAGCATCGTCTCCGCAACGTCATCCTGGTGATGGGCGAGCGCAATTTTCACTGCCCCCTGCTCCTTTGCGCACGCTGCAAAAACTTCCTGCCGCGCCGCGCGTCCCGCCTCCTCCGTCGAGAGATGCTTTTCTTTTGCGATCTTCTCCACGGGACAGGAATAGAGATAGAACGGAACATCATATTCCCGGCACAGATTTTCTGCAAATGCCGCATCCCGCCCGGCTTCCGCGCCGCGCAGGTTATGGTTGACGTGGACAGCCAGCAGCGAAAAGCCAAGCGGCTCCTGCAGTTCCCGCAGCAGATGAAACAGGCAGACGGAATCCGCGCCGCCGGAGAGGCCGAGCAGCACGCGTTCGCCTGCCGTTACCATATGATACTGTTCCATAAAGGCTCTTACTTTCTCTTGCATCCTTCGTTTTTACTCCTATTTTTTCCAGATTCTGGCGACCAGAACCGTCATATCATCCCGTGCGCGGCAGCCGCCGAGGCGCAGCACGCGTTCCAAAAGCTCCCGGGCAAATTCCCGCGGCTCGCTGTTTTTCACTTCGAGAAGAAGCTGCTTCATCTGCTCCGTCCTGTCCCCGGGCAGCGCGTCCAGCACTCCGTCCGTCATCATCACAAGGTAATCACCGTCGTACAGCTTTTTCGTTGTGGTATCAAAATCCGTCTGGGAAACGAGACCTGCGGCAAGACTGGTCGACTCCACAACCTCCACCCACGTATCCCGCCTAAGAAACGTCGGCGATGCACCTCCTTTCAAAAAGCTGCAGACGCCTGTGTAGAGATTAATCGAAGCAACATCAAACGTGGAAAACATCCCTTCCTTTGGCTGCAGCAGAAGCATCGAATTGATCATCCGTGCCGCCATGATCCGCGGGAATCCGGCGCGCAGGAACTGTTCAAACAGCTCCACCACCGTCTCGCTCTCCCTGTTTGCCTCGATCCCGGAACCCATGCCGTCCGACAGGCAGAGGACAAACTGGCCGTTTTCGCAGAGCACACTGTAATTGTCCCCGGAGATACTCTCCTGCTCCTTGGTGATGCGTCCCACACCGTAGAGAACCTGGAATTTCACATCCTCCTGAAACAGCACCGTCTGGTATTCTCCGCTTAAGACCTGTGCCCCGTCGCGTACCGCAACCATCGGGATTCCGCACAGGGAACCGATCAGTTCCGCCGTCTGGCGAAGCGTGATCCGGCAGTGACGGCCTGCTTTGACCGTCATATAGATCTGTAAATGCTCTTTCGGCCGCTCCTGGAGCCAGATTTTCTGGACGAAAGCCCCGTTTTTCTTCATCTGGCGGCAGATTTTTTCCGAGAGCTCGTCCGGCAGACTGTTGAGGCTGTACAGATCACACGCGGCGCGGTCCATAATCCCGGCGACTTCACTTAACTGTTCTGCCACCACGCGGCGGCTCTCCGCCACACGCCCCGACCAGAGCGCCGTCTGGCGTTCCTGCTGGTAGCGGTTCCAGAACAGTTCCAGAAAGCGGGAGCCGTTCAGGCAGGAGGCGTTCCATTCGCCTTTTGCACGGCTGATCTCGTCCTCATCCCCGTCGGCGATTGTCTGAAGAAGTTCCTGGCACCGCTCGCGCGTCAGGTTTCCGTACTGCTCCCAGCACCACGACGCCTTCGCACAGCGGCTACAGACTTCCTGCTGTTCTTTTTCCAGAATCTTGTCCACCCGGCCCGTCTCCGGCATCACACTTTTTGACGGCATCTGGTAAAAGCTCTCTGCCAGAACGCGGAACGAATCGGCGTAGTGCTCCATCTGCAGTTTCTGCGGATGATTGTCATAGACGGCCGCTTCCCGGCGGCTTCTTCTGGCTTCCAAAAAAATTTTAGCCATGTCCCCTGCTGACAGCAATGCGCCGATCAGGAACATGGCAATGATCCACTCCGGCATGTTCCGCTCCTCCTCTCTTTGTTCTGGACTTCAAAGGGGACTGCGAAATCATGCCCTTTCTTTATCTGTTTTGTTTATTTCGACTGGGATTCTTTAAATAAAATCTCATTATCCTTTACCATGCCAAGTTTTTCTCTTGCCGTTTTTTCTATGTACTCATCGGTCTGCATGTATTCTTTCAAGGCGGTAATATCATCGGTGCGCTGCTTCTCCTCTTCAATCTGGCTGTCCAGACTGGAAAGACGGGATGCATTTGCATTGACCTTCTGCTGAAGGCTGATTCCCTTTACGGTAAGGACTGCAACCAGGCAGCACAGGACTACGGTAATTGAGAACTCTGTTGTACGGCTCTTCTTTCTGACTTTTTTCTTTCGGCCAGAATTCTTTTCTTCCCTTTCTTTCATTCTTTTCTTTACCCTTGCTTTCTATTTTCCAACCGTCTGCAGCCAAACTATCTGTTGTTTTTCGTCCGCAGACTTGTTTCTTTTGTTCTTACATGTGTAGTTACATCTTACCGTTCTTCCCATGAAATTTCAACCTTTTTCTCCGTTTTTTCATACTTTTTACCAGCCATTTTCCTGGAAAAGCGAGGATTCGCCCTGCTTTTTTGATTCCCTTTGCCAGAAGTTCCGGAAGAAAGCGTCCAAACGATGCGTGGTACAATGCAGCGCCCCCAAGGATGCCGCCAAACAGATACCCGCGGAGAATGCCGCTGTTCTCTCCGTAAATCCGTACAAACAGATACAGCGCTGCCGCAATCCAGTAGCAGAGGTCCTCTGCAGATACCGCCGCATGGCTGTGGCGGATCAGTTTCCGCGCTGTCTTGATCAGATCATACCAGAACCCCAGGACTGCCCCCTGCCAGATGGAACATGCGAACAGAATCAGCTCCCGGGTGACATACGCACTCATTTTTACCGGAACAGCCGCGCAAGCGCAGACCCCTTCTTCTGCAGCGGCCCATGTTCCGTATAGACCAGGCTGTCGATGCTGCCTTCGATATCCGCCTCTCCCTTTTCCAGCTCCAGGCGGCCCACATGCAGCTCTTTTCCGCGGATGGTAAGAACACCGCAGACGGTCACGAGCAGAACTTCGTTCTCATCAAAGCTTTTCACATCCTGCACGCCGCCAAGAGAAAGTGTTTTCCGCTGTTCCAGCAAAAGGCGGTGCGCCTGTTCGTTCATCTCCCCCATACAAAAAACCTCCATACAATGGTCTATACACCCATTATATGAAGGTTTTCTCTTTTTATTCGCTGCACATGAATCCTGCCGCACTTCTTATAAGTAGCGGTAAAGCTCCTGTGCTTCTTCTTTTTTCACGGTTTCCTGCACATTCAGCACTTCTACCCTGACGGATTTACTTCCGAACTGAATTTCCAGTACATCTCCTGCCTTGACCTGTGCGGATGCTTTTGCCGGTCTGTCGTTGACGAGGACACGGCCTGCATCACAGGCTTCATTGGCTACGGTACGCCGCTTGATCAGTCTTGATACTTTTAAAAATTTATCTAAGCGCATAGATTTTTACTTAGTTCATCATGTCCTTTAAAGCTTTTCCTGCTTTGAATTTCGGAGTTTTGGAAGCTTTGATTTCCATGGTCTCGCCAGTCTGCGGATTTCTTCCTTCTCTTGCTGCTCTTTCGGATACTTCGAAGGTACCAAAGCCTACCAGCTGAACTTTCTCACCTTTCTTTAATTCTTCAGATACTACATCGATAAATGCTTTTAAAGCAGCCTCTGCATCTTTTTTGGATAAATTTGTCTGCTCAGCCATAGCTGCAACTAATTCTGTTTTGTTCATGAGTTTTACTCCTCCTGTATCTTACATTTGTTTTTTACATGGTACGCGGGCCCGCTGATACACACGACCTGCCCTGCCGGCTGTTTTTCTTCCGGATGATCAGTCTGTTACGTTGACCGGCTTTTTCGCGTAGCTGTATATATTTATATACTAATGCGTCTCTCTTGTCAAGAAAAAAGTCCCCCATACCAGCGGTTTTATGGCGATTTCTGCCCAAAACAGACTCTTTTCCACCGCACGGTTAAAAGAAGGATCCCTTAACAAACCGCAACCAGTCTGCCTGCTGCGCATTGAGTGTTTTTAGTTTCTCCGTATTCCGCCCGGATATCCACGATTTTCTGCTTCCGTAGTAGCGGTTTGCCAGTTTCCAGTATTTCCACGGATAGGAAAGATAGAGGCGGAGTGTCTCGATTTCCCCCTCATCGAGCGGCCGTCTGGCGCTGTAGGCGTTTAAGATCCGTTCTGCCGCGCGCTCGCTCCAGCCGTGTTTTTCCAGAATTTTCCGCATAAAATAGCCAAGATCTGCCACCTGGAGATCGAAGTTCCACTTGTCGAAATTGACCGCCGTTTCGCCTCTGCCGTTTTCCAGCAGAATATTGTGCTGGCTGAATTCCCCGTGGCAGACGGCGCCTTCTTCGTCCGCCCGCTGCCGCAGTTTTTCATAGGAAGAAGCTTTCATTTCCGCGGCCGCCCGCTCTCCCTGTTCCAGATACGGACCGGCGCTTGCCAGCAGCAGTTTTTCAAACTCATTTTTCTTCTTTTTTGTCTGCAAATACTTTCGGATCTTTCGAATTTCCACATTGTGGCGGATGCACTCCTCCACGATGGATTCCCTCCGGTATTCCATTTTCACCGGCAGATGAGCTGCCGTATGTAGCCGCGCCAGCGCGTCCGAGGCGCGGATAAGATCCTCACTGTTTCCCGTCTCACATTCCCGGCCCGGGTACCAGTTCCGCACAATGTACGTTCCTCCGTCGTCCCCGCGCGTTGCAAGCGCTCCCTCTTCGTTCCGCAGAATCTGATCGCACCGCAGGAGCCCCGACTCCGTGATGCGGCACTGTAGAAGATACCGCTGCTCCAGTTTTTCTGCCGCCGTCCCGAACTCGCTGATCAGCTTATCCCCCTGTTCGGTGTGGCACAATAAAGCGCCCCGCACCCGCATTGTGCCGGAAGCCGTAAGACCGTAATGGGACAGCACACTCAATCCATAATCATACAAGAGCCTGACTCCTTTCCCTGTTGTGATCGTTTTTGGGGTCACGATTCAATGTATGCGTATCCGCCCTGTGCCATGCATACTGGTTTCTGTTTTTTCTTTCATCCCAAAAGCAATGTTGAAAGTGTTTTCTTTTTCTCTTATTTTATTGTTTTTAATTTCACCGCATGGTAAAATATTCCAAACTTGACAGGATGAAAAACACCTGTTATGGGGTTCTCTAAAATCATTTTATTTTAAGGAGGGTTTTTATGATTTTCTTACCACAGCCATCTTCCCTTTCCTACGGAGAGGGCACCTTTACAATTCACTATGACAGCCGCATTTTTCTCGATTCCGAGAGCCCGGCTGAGCTTTTTTCTGCAGCACAGCTTCTGCAGCAGGAGATTGAGACACAGACGGGATTCCGTCCTGCCATCTGCCGCCGTCATCAGCCGGTGGGATCACACCTGATCTATCTGACTGCCTCTCCGGAATTATCCCGTGAGGCTTATACCCTCGCTGTCACACCGGAAAACATCACGATCTGCGGATCTCTGGAAAGCGGCGTTCTCTACGGCGTGCAGACACTCCGTCAGATGATCCGCCAGGCAGGTGCTGTTCTTCCAACCGTCCTGATCTCCGACAAACCGGCCATGGAAAACCGCGGCTTCTACCACGATGCGACCCGCGGACGTGTTCCGACGCTTTCCTATCTGAAACAGCTTGCCGCCACCTTGAGCTTCTATAAAATCAATCAGCTTCAGCTCTACATCGAGCACAGCTATCTCTTCGACGATCTGACCGAGATGTGGCGCGACGATACGCCGCTCACTGCAGAGGACATCCTCGAGCTGGACCGCTACTGCAAGGGACTTGGCATTGATCTCGTTCCGTCGCTTGCAAGCTTCGGCCATCTGTACAAGCTGCTCTGCACGAAATCGTATGCACATCTGTGCGAACTGGAAGGCTCTGCTTCGGCTCCGTTCTCCTTCTATGACCGCCAGGCGCACCATACGCTCGATATCACAAACCCGGAGAGCCTCTCCCTTGCCAAACACATTCTTTCCGAATATATGCAGCTCTTCTCCTCGAAGTATTTCAATCTCTGCGCGGATGAAACGTTTGACCTTGGAAAAGGGGCTTCCCGCGCACTCGCCGAGGAAAAGGGAACCACCGTCATCTACACCGAGTTTGTGACAGAGCTTGCCAACTATATCACTGAATCCGGCCGCACGCCGATGTTCTGGAGTGATGTCATCAGCCAGGAGCCGGAAGTTTATCATCTCCTGCCGAAGAACCTGATCTGCCTCCACTGGGATTATGCGTCAAATGTTTCATCGGAGCGTCTGACCCGCCTTGCCAATTCCGGTGCCGAGCATCTGTATGTGTGCCCGGGCGTACAGGGATGGAACCAGCTCATCAACAAGTATCATGAGGCGTATGAAAACATTTCCAGAATGGCGCGCTACGGCCACGAATGCCATGCGATGGGACTTCTGAACACTGACTGGGGCGATTACGGCCACATCAATCACCCGGACTTCTCCCGCATCGGCATGATCTACGGCGCGGCGTTCTCCTGGAATGCAGACATTCTGCCGGAGGAGGAAATCAACCGCCAGATTTCCGTGCTGGAATTTGGTGATGCTTCCGGAAAACTCGTTTCCGTGCTCGATCTTCTCTGCCATCAGGATGCGTATCCGTGGCGCACTGCCGTTATGGTACAGGAAGCACTCGAACTGCATCAGGACAAAGAAGAGGCTGCCGAACTGCTCCGCTCCTGCGCGGAAGGCGATGCGGATGCAGCAAATGCTTCAATCGACGCGCTCTGCGCCGTTCTGTACGAGAAAGCCGGCACCGTCCGCCCGGAGAACCGTCCGATGATCTATGCGTACCTGCTCGCCGCAGACGGCCTGAAAGTGCTGAACCGCCTGCTGCCGTTCCTGCGCGCTTCCCTTCTTTCCGAGGGCACTCTGCCGGAGAAAGAAGACTGTTTTGCACTCGCCGGAGATCTCGAACGGTGGCTGCACAGCTATAAAGAGCTGTGGCGCACCGTCTCCAAGGAGAGCGAACTGTACCGCATTGCCCATGTGTTCTGCTGGTATGCGGATCTGCTGCGTGATCTGAACGTATAAAACCAGCAAAAAACAAAAGAGAGCCGGGGACGGATTGTTCTGTCCCCGGCTCTCTTGCTTGCCGTTTTGGCTTTACAGCAGTGTTTTTACGTACTCTGTCAGGTATTCTTTTGTATTCTTCGCCGGATCTTTCATCACTTCTTCCAGCGCCGCGTTCAGGCATTCGCCGATTTTCGGGCCTTTTGGGACACCGAGTTCCATCAGATCTTTGCCGGAAACGGCCAGCATTTTCAACGTAAAGCAGTCGCCGTTATCGAGAATTTCTCTGACGCACTCCCTTACCTTTCCGATCCGTTCCAGGGTTTTCTCCCGCTGGTACAGGCTTTTGGCCATCGTATCGGCTTCCTGCACGATCATCAGTTTTTCGAACAGCTCCGGGCCGAGTTTGTTCAGAATACGGCGGATCACCGGTTTCTCCGGAGCCATGCGGCAGTCATGCCAGCGGATCAATGCTGCGACCTGGCGGATGGTTTCGTTGTCGAATTTCAGACGGCGCAGAATCGCTTTCGCCATTTTCTCCCCCGCCGGTGCGTGGCCTTTAAAATGATCGATGCCGGCCTCATCCGTTGTGCGGCACGCCGGTTTTGCAATGTCGTGGAGCAGCATCGTCCAGCGCAGAATCGGATCTGCCGGAACGTGCTGCAGAGCGGCAATCGTGTGCTCACCAACATTATAACAGTGGTGCGGATTGTTCTGCGGCGTTTTCATCAGTTCATCAAACTCCGGCAGCACAATTTTTGTAATACCCGCCTCATAAACGGCCTCCATGTACTCCGGCCGCTTCGAGATCAGCAGTTTATTCAGTTCCACACGGATCCGCTCGGCGCTGATTTTTTCAAGCGTCGGCGCGAGTGCTATGATGGCATCCAGTGTTGCCGGATCGAGTTTGAAGCCGAGCTGTGCGGAAAAGCGGAGGGCACGCAGGATCCGCAGTGCATCCTCACTGAACCGCTCGGTCGGATTTCCGACACAGCGGATGACTTTGCGCTGTAAATCCCTGATTCCATCGAACAGATCCACAAGCCCCTCTTCGTTGTTGTATGCCATCGCATTGATCGTAAAATCACGGCGGCGCAGATCCTCGGCGAGGCTGGAGGTAAAGACCACTTCTTTCGGATGGCGGCCGTCCTCATACTCTCCGTCGATGCGGTACGTCGTGACCTCGTGCGCGCCGCTTCCGGCCAGAACTGTTACCGTTCCGTGCTCCAGTCCCGTATCCACGGTGCGGTCAAAAATTTCTTTTACCTGCTGTGGGGAAGCAGAGGTTGTAATATCCCAGTCGTCCGGCTCCCGCGCAAGAATCGTATCGCGCACACAGCCTCCGACCGCGTACGCCTCGAAGCCTTTCGCATGCAGGGAATCGATTACCATATTTACGCTTGGCGGCATTTTTATCTTCAAATTTGTTATCTCCTTTTTCTAAATCTGCTTTTCCAGTATAGCAGTTTCCTTTTTTTCCCGCAAGTGTGGTTGCGGTTGTATTTTGGGGATTGCATGTGTATAATAGAGGTTAATAAAATTCGAAAGGGGATTTACATTTTTATGAAACTGGATCGTTACCGAAAATATGTCCGGACCGGCGTTACTGCCTTTCTGGTACTTGCAGCGTCCATGATTTTTTACTACCTGCTCTTCCACCAGACTTCTGTGCGGACCGCCTTTCACAATGTCCTCGACATTCTCTCCCCCCTGATTGCAGCCCTGATTCTCGCCTATGTGATCAGCCCGATCATTAACTTCATAGAACAGCGGATCATCGCCAGACTCTTTGCCCGGCACGGAAAAACACAGTCGGTACGCTGCAAAAAGCTTGTACGGGCGCTTTTGATTCTTCTGACGTACGTCGCCATGCTTTTCGCGCTGTACGGACTCATTGCGACCCTGATCCCGGAGCTGTTCTCAAGTATCACAAACATTGTCTCCAACTTCTCCAACTACGCAAACAACATTCAGGATTTTGCCACAAAAGTGCTGGCGAATTACCCGGAGATGCAGCAAACGGCAGACCAGTACATCTCCATGTTCTCCGCAAAGCTTTCCAACTGGCTGACCAATGACCTGATGCCGATGCTCCGTACGTTCCTTCTGAACCTCTCCGGACAGCTCGTCAACATGGTTACGTTTTTCAAAAACATTCTGCTTGGCGCGATCGTTGCGATCTACATGCTGTACAACAAGGAAAGCTACATTGCCAAGCTGAAAAAAGCAGTCTACGCGCTGCTCGGTCTGGATCACGGAAATGCCGTGATCCGCGACTGCCAGTATGTGAACCAGGAATTCAGCGGATTCCTCGTTGGAAAAGTCATCGATTCGATCATCATCGGTGCCATCTGCTATCTTGTGACGAGCCTGATCGGCACCCCGTACGCACTGCTGGTCAGCGTAATCATCGGTGTGACGAATATCATTCCGTTTTTCGGCCCGTTCCTCGGCGCCGTTCCGTGTCTTCTGCTGATCCTTCTGATCGACCCTCTGCAGGCACTGTATTTCCTGATTTTCGTCGTTCTCCTGCAGCAGTTTGACGGAAACTTCTTAGGACCGAAAATCCTCGGCGAGACGACCGGCGTGTCCAGCTTCCTTATCATCATCTCGATTCTGATCGGAGGCGGCTTCTGGGGTGTCTTTGGCATGATCATCGCCGTTCCGGTCTGTGCCATTATCTGCACGGTCTGCCGCAACTTCGCCAACCGTCGTCTTGAAAAACATCACCTGCCGGATGACGATGCGTTTTACTTCCACATGGACCACATTGATCCGGAAACGAGACAGGCGATCCCATATCAGAAAAAGAAGATCGACGAGGCCGAAGTCTTCCACTTCCCGGGCTACCGGCTGCGCAAAGCGCTGACAAAGCTGGCCACGGAAGAGTCTTCGGTTGATGCGCCGTATACACCGGCAAAGCCTTCGACCGAAGAGAAAAACTCAGATTCTTCCGATTCCGATCAAAAATAAATCGTATCTTACAAAAATGCCTTCTGTGCAGACTGTTTCCATTCTGCACAGAAGGCATTTTTTTATTTTTGCTTTTTATTTCTCGATTACAACCGTGCTGAGTGTCTCTGCCGGAAGATCGACACGCATGATATGTCCGTTGACACGCAGGAAGCAGCCGGAATCCTCTTTTGTGCGGTTCAGCAGGATCACAACGTAGCTTCCGTCCGGATTGACTGCGGCCGTTACATCCAGGTTTGCTCCGTATTTGCTCCAGCCGATGCGTTTTGCACCCGGAGCAATATATTTGGAAATATGGCCGATGTAGTGGTACATGATCGGTTTGCGGTAATGGAAATCATCATCCACAATCAGACCTGAGGTGAATCCCATCGGTACGTGGCGCGGGCCGTCGTCGATGCTGTGAAAAAAGCGGATGCCGATATCCCCGTTTGCCGTAATCCATTCGAAATTGCTCTCCATGGTGCCCTCCCGTTTCTTGTCTTTTCGTGTATACAGACGAAGCGCGTCTGAACTTTCTGTTCGTTCAGGCGCGCTCCTTCTATTATCTTTTCTGCTACAGGGACATGGTAATTTCCCGCCCTGTGCGGTGGTATTTCTGAAAAGTGACTCCGGACGCCTTCATCATCCGTTTCGATGCGATCACGGACGGGGTGTCCGCGTACTTGTCGCAGTCGTAGATCACCGTTTTGATTCCCGCCTGGATAATCGCCTTGCAGCACTCGTTGCATGGGAACAATGTCACATACAGCTTGGCTCCCTCGAGGCTTCCGCCGCGGTAATTCAGGATGGCGTTCAGTTCACTGTGCGTTGTGTAAAGATACTTGTTTTCCAGCGGATTTTCACTTGTCTTTCCCCACGGGAACTCGTCGTCCGAGCAGCCTCTCGGGAAACCGTTGTATCCCATGGACAGAATCTTGTTGTCCTCGCTCACAATGCAGGCTCCCACCTGTGTGTGCGGATCCTTCGAGCGCATACCGGCAAGCTGGGCAACTGCCATGAAATATTCATCCCAGGAAATATAATCCTCTCGTTTATCGCTCATACCCATTTCCCCTGTGTTTTCTTAACGTACTTTGCTTCCGCTCTTATTTCGTACCGAAGATACGGTCTCCGGCATCGCCGAGGCCTGGTACAATGTAGCCGTGCTCGTTCAGATGGTCATCCAGTGCTCCGACGAAAACATCGACATCCGGGTGAATCTCATGCATTTTCTCGATTCCTTCCGGAGATGCGATGATGCACATGAAGTGGATCTTCTTTGCGCCTTTTTCTTTCAGCATGGTGATGGCTGCCGTTGCAGAACCGCCGGTTGCCAGCATCGGGTCGGTTACAAATACTTCACGGCTTGCGATGTCTGACGGAAGTTTGCAGTAATACTCAACCGGTGCCAGGGTTTCCGGATCACGGTACAGACCGATGTGTCCGATTTTTGCTGCCGGAATCATAGCCAGCATACCTTCTACCATACCAAGACCGGCACGGAGGATCGGCACAACTGCCATTTTCTTTCCTTCGAGCTCTTTTACGGTTGTTTTGCAGATCGGGGTTTCAATTTCAACGTCTGTGAGCGGCAGCTCTCTGGTTGCCTCGTAGCACATCAGCATTGCAATTTCGCTGATCATCTCGCGGAACTCCTTGGAGCTTGTGTCTTTCTTTCTGATAATACCGATTTTGTGCTGGATCAGCGGGTGATCCATGATGACTGTTCTTGCCATTTTCCCTTCTCCTTTGTTTAAAATTTATTCATTTTCGCCTTCATGCTCAATCAAATGAATCCGGCGTTCGTGACGCTCTTCTCCGGAAAATGGAGTGTTCAGGAAGGTTTCTACGATTTTGATTGCAAGGCCAGGGCCTACAACGCGTCCTCCCATCGCCAGTACGTTGGCATCGTTGTGCAGGCGGGTTGCCTCTGCGCAGAAGCAGTCGGTGCAGAGTGCTGCACGGATTCCTTCCATTTTGTTTGCCGTGATAGAAATGCCGATTCCGGTTCCGCAGATCAGGATTCCCTTATCACACGTTCCGTTCTGGATCGCATGGCCTACTTTTCTGGCGTAAACCGGATAATCAACTGCCTCGTTGCTGTAGCATCCGAAGTCCTGATATTCCAGTCCCTGTTTGTCCAGATATGCTTTTACCTCCTGCATCAGCTCATATCCGCCGTGGTCGCATCCTAAAGCTATCATTGTTCTTCCTCCTCTTTCAGCCGCGCAAGAACACCTTCAATCAGGAATTCCAGCGCTTCATAACATTTTCCGTATTCGGTAAGCGGTTCCCCGTAAAGGGCGGGGATGTCTCCTGCCAGCCGCAGAAATCCGGCGATCGTCTGCAGATGGGGCGCATCCGGGAAGTCCTCACGGATCTTTTCCCTCTGACTGTCCTCCATCACAAGAAGCAGCGTGTCGTCGTTGATGTCCTCCGCGGTAAGCGGTGTGGTGGTGTGGTCTTTGGCCGAAAGCCCGTTGCGCGCAAGCACTGCCTCTACCTTCTGGTTGACCGGCTGCGGAAACAGAACGACAAGCCCGCGGGAACCAATTTCCATCGGCCACGGAAGCTCTTTGCTCTGCAGAATCGCCTTCGCCATCGGTGCGCGCGCGGTATCGTCCGCGTCCACAAATAAAATCCTGCTGTAATGTTTCACTGTTATACCTCTGCTACTTTGTGGCCTGCGGCTTTTAACAGGCGGTTCATGATCGCCTGCCCCATACGCGGGGTGTCGAAAGCCTCGGAATAAATCACTTCCACGCCGTCCTCATCGAAGTCGCGCAGAATCGCAAACAGGTGATGCGCGATCGTCTCATCTTCGGCGCGCAGCCCGATGCTCTTGATATCTCCTGTGGTGTACTGCTCCCGTGTCTCATCGGTGCAGATTACGCCCACTTTCTTTCCTGCCTTTTCCTGTTCTGTGGCAAGGCGGTTGATTTCCGGAATCACCCGTTCCATCTCGCCCTGGATAATCGTAAGGTCTGCCTTCGGCGCATAATGTTTGTAGCGCATGCCCGGTGCCTTCGGACGCACATGGCTGTCCTCCGCAAGGATTCCCGGATCGACACGCACGGTTCCAAGCACTTTTTCCAGCATCTCTTTGTTGTAATAGCCCGGGCGGAGAATCGTCGGAATCTCCTCTGTAAAATCGACGATGGTGGATTCGAGGCCGATCTCGGCGTCTCCTCCGTCGATGATACAGTCAATTTTGTCCCCAAGGTCCTCGATCACATGCTCGGCTTTCGTCGGGCTCGGCCGGCCTGATGTATTGGCGCTCGGCGCTGCGATGAAGCCGCCTCCGGCTAAGATCAGTGCGTTTGCCACTTTGTTGCTCGGGTAGCGCACGGCTACGGAGGTAAGGCCTCCCGTCGTCTCGAGCGGAACGGCATTTGTTTTCTCAAAAATCATCGTCAGCGGTCCCGGCCAGCATGCGGCTGCCAGTTTGCGTGCACTCTCCGGCACGTTTGCCGCTACGGTTTCGAGGTCCTCCATTCTTCCGATGTGGACGATCAGCGGGTTGTCCGACGGACGGCCCTTTGCCGCATAAATTTTCTCGGAAGCTTTGGCATCCAGCGCATTTCCGCCAAGACCATATACGGTCTCGGTCGGGAATGCCGCCAGACCGCCGTTTTTCAGAATCTCTCCTGCTTTTTCGATCGCGCTCTGATCTATGTTATCTTCTGTCATCCTGGCAATCCATGCCCTCATATGTTTCTTCCTTCTTTCCATCTGTTCCAGCGCACAGTGTTTCCATCTGCGCACACTGTTTTGATTATACCATTTTCCGGCGCAGTTGAAAACCCTTGATTTAAAGAAGCTCTTTTAACTGAGCCGTGCGATACGCCTCGATCAGTTCCTTTAATTCACGGATGCGCTGCCGGATCTGCCGTCCCTGATCCGTATCGCCGACTAACTGGCGCTTCATGTTGTACCGCACCGCCACCTGGCGGGAGACAATATCCTTCTCCTCCTGGATTGCTTTTTCCGTCGATTCAAACGGCTCGTGCGCGGTGAGGCTGAGGCCGTACGAGTTGTAAATCAGCGTGTAACCCGCGATGCCGGTTTCTTTGTGGTACGCCCTGCAGAAGCCGCCGTCGATGATCAGCACCTTGCCGCCGCATTTGACCGGGCTTTCACCGGCACTCTGATGTACCGGGACGTGGCCGTTGATAATATGTACATTTTCACCGGCAAGCCCGAACTCCTGTAAGATCCGGTCCGCCGTCTCCTCTTTCTCGATCAGGCGGTAATACGCGTTTTTCACCTCGGTCCAGGTCTCTTTTTCTGCGAGGAAATACCGCTCAAATGTTGTCATCTTGTCGCGGCCGTACAGCGGAGAATTCGGCGCGGTCCACAGATACCACAGCGTATTGCGGCCCTGCTCCCGTTTTTTCGGATCGCGGCTTACAAATGCGCGGCGCACGTTGTGCTCGAGGATATCGTACAGTGCTTTTCCCTTGTATTTCTTTCCGTCGACCTGTACCTCTTTTAAGGTGCCGTCCTCATTCATCGGCATGCAGCCGTGGTACAGCAGATTTCCATTGTAGACGCGGTAGAGGCTTCCTTTTTTGAGCAGGAAATCGACGTGCGCCTGCAGTTTTTCGCTGTTTCGGAAGGCGAAGATCAGCTTATCGAGCACTTCTGCCTCTTTTTCTGTCAGCTCGTCCGGATGCGCCGGGTCGATCGTCGGAAAGCTCTTGTCGCGCAGAGCATACGTTTTCTCCCCCATCGCCACCGTTCCGTTCTGGTAATCGATCTTTTCCAGCAGACGGCGGTTTTCCATGCCGTACTCCGGGTTCTCACGGATCAGACGGTTCTCGAGCTTTAACTGCATTACGGTGATGGCCTTGTGCATGCGGCGCTCCAGCATCTGCTGGGAATTTCCGCTGTCCTCGCCGCCTTTTGCGGCAAAGCATTCGCACGGATCATCGCCGTACGTCTCGAGAGCAAAGGTGGCAAGCGGAAGCATATTGATGCCGTAGCCGTCCTCCAGCACATCGAGATTGCCGTAGTGGAGGCAGATGCGGATCGTGCTGGCCACGCACGCCGGCTGGCCGGTCGCAGCGCCCATCCAGAGCACATCGTGGTTGCCCCACTGGATATCGAGGGAATGGTAATTCATCAGGCAGTCCATGATTTTATACGGCTCCGGACCGCGGTCAAAGATGTCGCCGATGATGTGGAGATGATCAACAACGAGCCGCTGAATCAGCTCTGCCACGGCAATGATGAAGTTCTCGGCGCTTCCGATTTCGAGGATAGTCTGGATGATCGCCTCGTAGTATGCTTCTTTGTCGAGCACCTCCGGCTTTTCGGTAATCAGCTCCTCGATGATATAGCCATAATCCGCCGGCAGGGCTTTCCGCACTTTGGCACGGGTGTATTTGGAAGAAACGATTTTGCAGACGTCGATCAGGCGGTACAGCATGACCTTGTACCAGTCATCGATGTCCTCCTGCTGCTTTTTCTCCATCTCCAGGCGCTCTCTCGGGTAATAGATAAGGGTTGCAAGCGCACGTTTTTCCGAAATGCCGAGCGTGTGGCCGAAGACATCGTCAATCTTCTTTCGCACGGCACCGGAACCGTTGCGGAGTACATGAGAAAAGGCTTCGTATTCGCCATGAATATCCGAAAGGAAATGCTCCGTGCCTTTGGGAAGGTTGATAACGGACTGCAGATTGATGATTTCGGTCGCTGCTTTTTCGATGGTCGGGTACAATTCTGCGAGATATTCCAGATAATTTTTTTCGTTTTCCATGAGGACCTCCTGCCTGGGTTGTTTTTTCTTATTTTATAACGAACGCCCCTTCGGCACAACCCTTTTTCTTCTTTCGATACACCGGGTGCGTCCCCTCGTGGAAGATATAATAGCTCACATAGTCCGTAAGAAAAATCCCAACCACCGAGAGCAGATACCAGATCCCGAAAAACCACGGGCAGATCAGCCCATCGCAGAAGGAAAACGGCAGCGCACTGTAGTCCCACATACGGTAATGCAGCACCCGCAGGGAAAACATTCCCGAATACAGTTCGATGGCCGTGATCAGAACCGCAGATACCATCATCTGAAACGCCAGCGGAAAGCGGCGCAGCCCGGCGTCTTCCAGCATTCCGATTCCTGCAAGGGACAGTCCTCCGGCAATGCCCATCAGGCGGAAGCTGTAACCGCGGTAAGTGACTTCGATGGCAATATAAATACAGTAGCCCAAAAGAAAAAACAGCAGATACTTCTTCGCTTTCATTCGTTTTTCTCCCATTCTAATTGAGAATCTTTTCTCTTATTCCCAGTATCTCTGTCTTTTCTCTTTTTATCCGCTTGCATTTTTTCTTTTCCATGTTACAATACTTTCATGTTTCGAAAGAAGTTTCGAATAGAAAGGACAGAAAAAAGAATGGCATTTAACCCAATGAAGTTAATGGAATTAAAAAATCTGAGAAACCGTTTCGCCCAAAACCACCCGAAGTTCGTAAAATTCATGAGCGATCTCGCATCCTCGCAGATCGAGGAGGGAACGATTCTCGAAGTCACGGTGAAAAAACCGGACGGCCGAACGATGGTTTCCAATATCAAGGTGACTGCTTCGGATCTTGAAATGCTGCAGGCAATCAAACAGATGTAACATATTTTTCGTGGCAAAAAGCCGCTTTCGACGAGCGGCAGGCTTTTGGACACACGATATTCCTCGAGATACTGCGTCACCGTCTTTCCCGTCATTTTCCGGAAGCGGCGGCAGCAGACCTCGCGGGACAGATGCACCTGCTCACCAAGCTTTTCGAGCGAAATCACGGATTCTTACCATTACTCCGATGCATTCCTGACGATCGAAGCGCCGTTCTACTTCCTGCTCGGCCTTCTCGCCGTCTACCGCACCTCGATTCAGAGTATGCAGAACGGACGCGCACCGTTTGCCGCATGCATGATCGAGCTTGTGATGCGTCTTGCTGCTACCGTCTGGCTGTCACGCTTCTTAGGCTACACTGCCGCCTGCATCGCAAGCCCGCTTGCCTGGTTCGGTGCAATTGCACTGCTGATTCCAGTCTACTATCGGATGATGATGAAGCCTGTAAAAACAGTGTAATCAAAATTGGTCCACCGGATATTGATATGCCTGGCAACGCAAAACCCGGAATCCTTTCGCTCCTCTTCTGAGGTCTTGAAAAGATTCCGGGTTTTTTATTTTACTGTTTTCTCTTCCCAGATTGTCTCCAGATTTTTTCCATCAATCCAGATACAGCGGTACACCCGCTTCATCTGCTCATCCAGTTCCGCTTCCCGGTCCGTCTTTACAATCACATGGCCGATCCGGTCAGTTCCATCTGCCATGGCAGAAACTTCATGCCCCTCCGGATAATCCAGGACAAGCTCCAGCCCTTCCTGACGCAGACGTTCGACCTGATCCCGGTCGATTTGTGTGATGGTTCCGCTTACCGGACTCAGCAGCAGTTTTGCCATGCACGGGCAGCTTTCCGTCTGCTGAAAATCCGTTTCTTCCCCGAGGGCGCTTTTGATCATCTGCTCATAAAAATCAAATCCGTAATACGTTGAAATCAGTTCCGGAATGCAGGTTGCCCCGGTTCTTCCGCCCATTTCAATGATCCAGACCTTCTCTCCGTCCACAAAGACATCCGCATTGACGGAGCACTGATCGGCACCGGATGCGGTGACGGCCAGCTGCATCTGGCGGGCAATTTCTTCCCGCAGTGCCCCGCTGCATCCATACGGAAATGCGTGGCCGACCGGAACGGTCGTGTGTGCACCGCGGTATACAAATTTCGTGTGCGGTGCCAGAAAGACCAGTTTGTGGTTCTGCACAAATCCATCCACGCCGATCTCCGTTCCGCGGAGGAATTTTTCAACCAGCACATAATCTCTTGCCGAACCGTTTCTCGCATTTTCATACGCTTCTTCGATCTGTCCGGAATGCTCCACCACGGTAATTCCGCGGCTTCCTGAACTGTCCACCCGTTTTACGACAACCGGGTATCCAAGCTGTTCTGCGGCTTTTTGTGCCTCCTCTGCGCTTCTTACCCGCATCCCGTCTGCCGCGGAAACGCCGCCCTGCCGGAATGCGTCTTTCATCTTTGCCTTATCGGTCAGAATTTCCGCCGCCTCATACGGAATGCCGGACAGATGCATCTTTTCACAGACATAGCCGATTGTGCTGACGGCCACATCGGTTCCCGATGTACAGATTCCGTCGATCTGTTCTTTTTCCGCCGCCGCAAGAATCGCTTCTTTATCCCGCGTATTCAGTTCATAAATTTTATCTGCAAGTGCAAACCCCGGATAATCGCCGGGAATACTCACTACGATCGTGTAAAGACCCATTCTGCGTGCAGTCCGGATCAGCGGCACCTGGTAAATACCGGCACCTAAAATCATGATTTTTTTCACTTTTTTTCTTCCTCATCAGATACGTTAATGGTTTCCCGCACAATATACTGCGGCGTGCGGTTCAGAATCAGAATCATCTTTCCGAGGTATTCTCCGATGATGCCGAGCACCATCAGAATCAATCCGGAAAAAACAACGATGGCGCAGATCGTCGAAGACCAGCCAACCATCACGGTCGGATTGATGAGCTTTCGGATGGCAATCATGATGGCTGCCAGAAAACCGCCGGCTGCAGAAACTCCGCCGAGAACGGACGATATGCGAAGCGGAATTACAGAATAGTTCCAGTAGGCAAGCCACAATTTGATCAGTTTCTTTAACGTATAGTTGGAAGTTCCCACTGCACGTTTGAAATGCTCCACCTCTACATTTCCGATTTTGTGTGTCGTGCGGTAGAAAATGCCGTCAATATAGGGATTGAAGCTGTCGTATTTTACCACCTCGTCCTTGATCTGGCGGGTAATCATCCAGAAATTGCTGGAAACGATGTCTTTTGGCCGTCCGAGAAGAATCCGGGAGGAAACTTCGTTCAGTTTGCTGGTGACATTTTTCAGGAACGAATTTTTCCGTTTCGGATAGCAGCCGTAAACCAGATCGTATCCTTCTTCCATCTTGTGGATCAGTTTGCTGATCTGGGACGGATGTGTCTGCATGTCATCGTCCATGCCGAGAATAAAATCTCCTTCGGTGTAGTGGAGTGCCGCCATCAGCGCATTGTGCTGGCCGAAATTGCGCAGCAGGTTGATGCCCTTGACATTCTGATACTGCTCACCGAGCTTCTTGATCTCCCCATACGTATTGTCTTTCGGGGAACCGTCGTTCACCAGGACAAATTCGCAGTCATATCCGTCCATTTTCTTGAATTCTTCCATCACCATCTCTACAACTTTCCGGATCGTTGCCTCGGAATTGTAGCATGGGATGACTATTGAAATCAGTTTCATTTTTTTCCTCCATCGGTATCGTTCAGAATGCAGTCATAGAACAGCGGCGTGCCTCCGGTATGGATAAAAAGCACATCGCAGTCCTGTAACTGATGTTCTTCTATGTACTGCTTCATTCCCCAGAATGCCTTTCCGGTGTACGTCGGATCCAGCGGAAGGCCGTTCCGGCAGAACTCTTCCCGGATCACCTGTAAAATCCGCTCATCGTACTGGCCGTATCCGCCCTGGCGGTATCCCATTTCCAGATGAAGTTCACTCTCCCATCCTTCCGGCAGCACGAGATGATTCTTCGCAAAATAATCGGAAATGCCGCTCTCCATGATGCGGATGGCTCGGTCGTACTCGCGGGATGAAATCGAAAGGCCGATGATCTGCTCCGTTCCCTGCTCGAGCAGTTTTCCGCTTACCAGGCCGCACTGGGTCGAGCCGGTTCCGGATGCTGCAAAGATATGAGAAAAAGAAATGTTCTGTTCTTTCTCCCACGCAAGAATCTCGCGGTAGCCGTCCACGTAGGCCTGTACCGGTGTGCCTTCATTGCCCGTTCCGAATTTATCCCCGAAAATATAATATGGGTGATATCCCTCTTCTGTCAAACGGTTCATCGTCTTCTCGACGGTCTGTGCAATCTCTGTTTTTCTGCACGGAATGACTTCGGCTCCGAGCCATTTCATCAGACGGCTGTTGTTGGTTTCGATCGGTTGTTCCTCGTTTTCTTCGGAAGAACAGATCATATAGCATGGAATTTTCTCGGCACAGCACAGATTGGCCAGCACGCGGCAGAGGTTGGATCTGCTGTTTCCGTAGATGATCATGCAGTCTTTGTTTTTCTCCTGCATGTCACGGAAAAAGGCGCGTCCGATCCGCACTTTATTTCCGCCCAGGGAAAACGGGAGAAGATCCTCTCTCTTGCAGTACAGTCGGACATTTCTGTCGTTTGGAAATTCCAGTTTCTGAATTGGTGTCTGTATCATTGTTTCTCCTCTTTTATTCTTGTTTCAACTCACAGTCGGTATTTTCACAGAGTCTGACATGTCGAAAATAGTTCGACTGTGACTTACCTCATGTCAGTGGAGGATACCGATTTTTCTCCGCCCGCCACTGCCGTTATGTTTCTTTTAATAATTCATCCCACCGCTTTAGAAGCGGGGGACTTCTTGTCTACTGGTGTTAAATTCCGGCATGCACCGGAAGCTTTTCCCTATTATAGACTATTTTTCTCTGCGTGGCAAGCCGTGCCGGAAACAGGAAAAGCCCGCCGGTTTTTGTTTTCACATCTGCCGGCGGGCTTTGGGGATTTTTTACGTATTCTGTTTTTTCGTCCGGGATCTGTTCAGGCTTCCTGCGGTGCGGCAAGATTGGCCACAATCCGCGCCACCTGGGCTATCTCCGGAATTTTTGTGTACTCGGCGCAGCTGTGTACCTGATTCATCGAGGTTGCGATGACAAGCCCTTCGATGCCGTGCTGTGCAAAGACGTTGTTGTCGCTGCCGCCGAAAGTTTTTTCGAATGCAGCGGTCAGGCCTTCTTCTGCAACGGCGCTCTCGTAATGCCTTGCGGCATCGCTTGTCAGCAGCGTCTCATACGCATGGATATTCAGTTTTTCTTCCCAGACCAGCTTCGCACCAATCTTCTCTGCTTCCTGCTGGAAGATTCTGTGATATGTTTCCAGAAGCTCCATGGCCGTCTCGTGGTTCAGGCTTCGAATTTCGCCTTCGATCACGCAGCTTTCCGAAACGATGTTGGTACCGGAGCCGCCGCCGATTTTTCCGATGTTGGCAGTGGTGCTTTCATCCACGTGGCCCTGCGGAAGCTGTGCGATTGCGCGGGCGGCCGCCTGGATGCTGTTGATGCCGTCCTCCGGGTGGAAACCGGCGTGGGCGGCTTTTCCCTGGATTTTCACCGCGAAGGAAACGAGTGTCGGTGCCGCGTAGGCGGCTGCACCGATCGCGCCGCTTAAATCCAGAACGTATGCTTCTTTTGCCTGCACCTGGCTGTAGTCGAAGGCATTTGCGCCTTTGCAGTACAGCTCCTCACCAGTCGAGATCAGAATTTCGATCGGGCGGTGCGGTGTTTTGGTCTCGATGAGGTGGCGGACAGCTTCATAGATGGCTGTCACACCGGCGAGGTCGTCGGCGCCAAGAACTGTCGTGCCGTCGCTCGTTACGGTTCCATCCTCATGGGAGACGGCTTTTTTTCCTTTTGCAGGCTCAACAGTGTCCATGTGGGCCGCAAAGAGAACCGGGGCTCCTGCAAGGCTGCCCGGAATGCGCGCGAACAGATTGCCCGCATTGGAGCCGGTCTGCTCCTGCGTATGATCTTCTGTAAGCGTAACCCCGATTTCGGCGAATTTTATTTTTAAGGTGTCCGCCATCTCGCGCTCCTCTAAGGACGGCGAATCGATAGATACCAGCTCCGCAAAAAAATCAGCAATTCTTTTCTCATCTATCATAATCTTTTCTCCTACTCTTTGGCTGTGTCCGCAATTTAAATAACATACTCAGGCTGCGCCATAATATGCATCTTGCTGAAGAACTCCCGTGTTCTCTGATTCTGCGGATGCTCGAATACTTCTTTCGGTGTTCCGTCTTCTACTACGTGTCCTTTATCAAGGAAGATCACACGGTTCGACACATGGCGGATAAAGTTCATCTCATGGGAAACCAGAAGCATTGTATATCCCTGTGCCGCAACTTTTTTAATAACATCCAGAACCTCTCCAACCAGCTCTGGGTCAAGGGCTGAGGTCGGCTCGTCCAGCAGCAGAATCTGCGGTTTCATGGCGAGGGCTCTTGCGAGCGCCACCCTCTGCTGCTGTCCGCCGGACATATGTTTCGGATAATGGTTTGCCCATTTCTCCATGCCGACCAGTTTCAGTTCTTCTAATGCAATGGCTCTGGCCTCGTCTTTTTTCATCTTCTTGACAACAATCAGGCCTTCCATCACATTTTCCAGTGCGGTTTTCTTCTCAAACAGATTGAACCGCTGGAACACCATTCCTGTGTTCTGTCTTAAATACAGAAGCTCTTTCGGTTTCCGCTCGGAAAGGCCGATCACCTTGTCCCCGATCGTCACCGTTCCCTTCTCCGGTGTCTCAAGGCGGTTGACGCAGCGCAGAAGCGTTGATTTTCCGGTTCCGGAAGGACCGATGATTCCCACAACATCGCCCTGTCTGATCTCGAGGCTGATGTCGTCGAGCACCACATTGTCGTTATATTTTTTTGATAAATGATCAATTTTTATCATTTTTCTTACCCTCCCCGTTTGCGGACGCCAGCTCTACCTGGTCCGGAATCCGGATTTTATTTTCAATTACGCGGATAATCTGCTCGATCACCAGCGTTACCAGCCAGTAAATGATGGCCAGTGAAACGTAAACTTCAAAGTAGCGATACGTTCTTCCTCCAATAATCTGGCCCTGTGCGGTAATCTCGACAACGGCGCAGGTAAAAGCAAGAGACGTTCCTTTGATGATACTGATAAAAGAGTTTCCAAGGGTCGGAAGCGCAACCTCAAAGGCCTCCGGCAGAATGATGCGGCGCAGTGTCTGCGGATACGTCATGCCGAGTGCATGTGCTGCTTCGATCTGGCCCGGGTCAACGGACTGCAGGGCCGAACGGATAATCTCAGCCATAAAGCCCGACTGGTTCAGTCCCAGAGCGATCATCGCATAGACGAAACCGGAAATATTGGCAACCGCCAGATTCGTTCCGAACTGCTGGTTGATTGCCTTGAACATCATGGGAATACCAAAGAACGCAACGTACAGCTGTACGATGACCGGCGTACCACGGAGCAGTGAAATCAGAAGATTCGTAATCTGCGTCAGTACTCTGATTTTTTTCATTTTGATGATCGCCATCACAAGTCCCAGTCCCAGTCCGATCAGCATAGAAACCACGGCCAGTTCCAGCGTGATCGGCAGCTTTGTCAGCAATTCTGGTATGGATGAAAATACCAGTGAAACGTCAAATAATTTTCCCATGATTTTTGTCCTCTCTTACACATATTTTTCTACCAGTACACAGGTAAAGCCAAGATTTTTCTTCGGCTTTTTCGGCTCTTCGTCTTTCTTCGGTGCATGGTGGTCGTATACCGACAGGTCAGCGTCCGGATTCAGTTTGTAGCCTAATTTCTCATAAAAGCCTGCGGCGCGGTCCTGGCTCGTGATGACGATGTGATCGACACCGTATTCTTTCAGCCATTTCTCAGCGGCTTCGATCAGCACGCTACCGTATCCGCTTTTCTGTTTTTCTCTGACAACACAGACACGCTCGATTTTTCCTGTCTTTTCCGCCGGAAATGCGATGCGGCAGCCGGCTACCGGCTTGTGATCTTCTGTCAGCAGAATCGCCTGCAGATCATCTTTGCTCTCGTCCTGTCCGAATTCCAGTTCAATCGGAATGTTCTGTCCCAAACAGAAAGCATCAGTTCTGACGTAATCATATGCTTTGTATTTCCACTCTTCGCTTCCCTTTTCTACCCGGTAAATTTCTGCCATGTTTTTCGCTCCTTTTAGAATCGGGAAACGGATGTTCTCGATCCGCTTCCCGTCTGTTTTGTAATCTCTTCTGTTTTTATTTCAAAAACGATATTCTAGTTTGGTGTCTCATCAAAGTATTTCTCGTCTGGGCTGGTGTCCACGCCGAGATACTCGGTTGTGATCTTGGAAAGAGTTCCGTCTTCTTTCATCTCTTTTAAGGCTTTGTCAACATCCTCGCGGAGTGCTGCGCCCTCTTCGTTCTTTCCAAACAGGAAGTAGGTATTGTTCTGCGGGAACAGGAAATCTTCGGTCTCCTCGTCGATCTCGTTTGCTTCCAGCTGACCTTCCAGTCCGAACTGCGGAAGCAGGTTGTCGATGATCGGTCCGTCGTCGATTGCCACATCAGCGGTTCCATCTACGATATGCTGGTAGCGGACCTGGAAGTTTGCATTGGAATATACGATATTGATCTGGTGATCCGGGTTGTCTGTATTCCATTTTTCCAGTGCATTTGCGGTAAGGCTTCCTGCACTCAGCTCAATTTTGTATCCGCGGTCTGCCAGATCGGTAAGAGAAGTCAGCGGCTCATCGCCGGTTCTCTGAATGTATTCGTTGAAGCTGGTTTTATATGGTAAAGAGAAGTAGTAGGATTCTGCTCTCTCATCGGTATATCCATAGTTGTTGACTGCGATGTCGTACTGACCGCTCAGCACACCCTGCAGTGCATCTGCCTGCTCAATTTTCAGTTCATACTGCGGAAGGCGGTTGAACACTTCTTTTACGATATCGATATCGACACCGGTCAGCTCGTTGTCATCATTTACGTAAAAGTACGGTGCCAGTGTGCCGCTTGTTACAGCTTTAATCACTTTTTTCTCACCGGAATCCGATGCGGAGCTGCCTTCTGCGGAAGATGATGCTGCGGAACCGCTGCTGCTTCCTGCATTTGCTAATGCATTGCTTCCGCATCCTGCAAAGCTTGCTGCCAAAAGGCCCGCCGCTGCCAATACTGCCCAGAATTTCTTTGTCTTTTTCATAATAAAATCCTCCTCATTTTCTCGTTCTTTTCAGTTCCGGCCGCACCCCGGCTGCCTGAGAGTGTTCCACCAGAGCGCTCCGGATTCTTCTGTCTTATCTCTTTATAAAAGTCCTTTCAGCGGATTAATCGATGCATCCACGGAAAGTACGCCGTTCTTCGGGTTTCTGTCTTCCCATTTCGGGCTGTTCCAGATGGTTTTTGAGATTTCTCCTGCGTAATCCTCGTAGGTCTCTCCCTCCGGATGGCGAAGGAATACTTCATCCGGTGTTTTGCTGAGTGTTCTTCTCGATCCATCGTCTGCCATCAGCTTCTCGAAATCTACTTTTGCAAGGATTCGTTCGTTGTATCCGCGGAAGAGAACCTCGCCTAATTTCTTTCCAGGTCTCGAAAGTGCCAGCACCTGCGGATCGCTTCCGTGACGGAAGGCCGGGATCGCATACAGCTCTTTTAAGTAGCCCCAGATATTTTTGTAATCACGAATCGGTTTCTTCACCGGTCCTACGTTGTGGAAGTAGCTGACATCCCAACGGATCAGAGTGACGTAAGCGCGGACATCGCTGTCGGTGATGTAGTCGCCGAACAGGAAACGGTTCGTCTCCAGCCGTTTGTCCAGCTTATCGAGGGATTCATAGAAATCTTCGTATGCCTCATCGTATGCTTCCGGTGACTGGCAGAATGCCATGCGGTAATGGCCGTTGTTGATATGCGGGAAGAGCCAGTCGTTAAACTCATCGATCTCTTTCCGGAATTTTTTCGGGTACAGGTCCGGCGCATCTTTTGGCTGGAATGGACGGAACTGCACTTCGAGGTAGTTCGTCAGGCGGTGATAATCGTTGTTCACAGCCTTTTTCTCTTTGACATCCACCAGGGTCGGTGTCGTTGCTCTTCCTTTGAAGTCCGGGTTTGCTCTTTTATAGAACTCACTTAAGAAGTAAGCGCCTGTCGCCGGATCCTTGAAATCCAGATACTGTCCGAATGCATGTCCGTAACGGTTTGTCTCGCCGGATGGAGAAACTCTCGTCTCCGAGATCACATCCTGCAGTCCTAAAAGCTCCCGCACGATGATCGGACGGTTGGACCAGTTGCATCCGGTTGCCCAGTAGATCCCGAAGCGGTTTGCTTCTGCTTTCAGGCCGCCTTCTTTATCGCCGAATGGCTGGATAAATGCATTTGGCTGACGGATGAAAGCGCCGCGCTCATCGATCTCTACAAGGGTTTCATTTGGTCTTGGGTCTACTCCGACTTCTGCTGCAAACTGTTCTGCCAGTGCATCTGTGTATTTGATTTCTTCGGTTTCTTTATTTTCAACTGGGGTGAAGCTGCATCCGCATCCGCTCATGTTTTTGTCCTCCGTTTTCTATGTCTGTTTATTATCTATTCTTATGTTGTTCATTCGCATTTCTTTTAAAAAAGGTTAAAAAAATAGCAGGCATTCGTTCCGGCCTGCCCGCACATGCAATTTCTGCTATGCTTTTTCTGCCTGCGAATGTTTCTTATTTTTCTTTATTCTGATTGGAGCTGCAGCAACAGCAACAACACATCTCCATCATTCTGTTCTCCTGCATTCGTCTGTTGTCTGTTTTTTTCATTTGCTGTTCTCCTTTCCTACTAAGTCGATATGTTTAATGTGTTTCTCGATTACATGGCATATTATAATGCATATTTTTTCTATGTGCAACCCCTAAAACGCCTTTTGGTAATTGTTATTTCGATGAATCGATTATAGGTTTTTCCTATTGGTTAGTCATACCAGAAAGATATTACTTATCACACCTGTAGGCTGATTTTGCTTTTTCCCGGCCAACCGCCGCAACTTTTGCAATGTGCTCAACAATTCTTGCCATGGCTTTTTTCTTAAGAAACGATACAATAAAAAGCAAAGAACACCACTTGCAAAATACAATGTACTCTCGGAATCTTTCTGTGCTTGTTTTTGTGAGATGATTTTCCGCCAGCCGCAAAGGCAAGTGCAGAAAGATTCCGAGAGTACATTACAAAATAAAGGAGAGTTTTTCTTATGGAAATGACATTTCGCTGGTATGGTTCCAAATTTGATACCGTTACCTTAGAGCAGATCCGCCAGATTCCGGGCGTAACCGGAGTCATCACAACCCTGTACGACACTACCCCGGGCGAGGTGTGGACACGCGAAGCGATTCACGCGTTAAAAGAAGAGGTTGAGGCCTCTGGACTTCACATCTCCGGCATCGAGAGCGTCAACATCCACGACGCCATCAAAATCGGCAGCCCGGACCGTGAGCAGTACATCGATAATTATATTGAAACGTTAAAGCACCTCGGAGAGGAAGACATTCACCTTGTCTGCTATAACTTCATGCCGGTCTTCGACTGGACCAGAACAGAACTCGCACGCGTCCGTCCGGACGGCTCGACCGTACTTGCCTACAAACAGTCCGCCGTAGACGCACTTGTTCCGGAAAAAATGTTTGAATCTATCGCAGGTGATGCAAACGGCGCAATTCTTCCTGGCTGGGAGCCGGAGCGCATGGCAAAAGTGAAAGAGCTCTTTGACGCTTACCGCAATGTGGATGATGAGAAACTGTTTGCCAACCTCAAATACTTCCTCGAACGCATCATGCCGGTCTGCAACGAGTACGACATCAAAATGGCCATTCACCCGGACGACCCGGCATGGAGTGTCTTCGGTCTTCCGAGAATCATCATTAATAAAGAAAACATTCTGCGCATGATGAAGATGGTCGATGACCCGCACAACGGCGTAACCTTCTGCTCGGGTTCCTACGGAACAAACCTGGAGAACGATCTGCCGGATATGATCCGTTCCTTAAAGGGCCGCATCCACTTCGCTCACGTCCGCAATCTGAAATTCCACAGCCAGCAGGATTTCGAGGAGGCCGCACACCTTTCCTCTGACGGCAGCTTCGATATGTATGAGATCATGAAAGCGCTGTACGACATCGGCTTTGACGGCCCGATCCGCCCGGACCACGGACGTATGATCTGGGGCGAGAAGGCAATGCCGGGCTATGGACTGTATGACCGCGCACTCGGCGCGACTTATTTAAACGGACTCTGGGAAGCTATTGACAAGAGTCACAAACGTGGAATTTAAAGGAGGTTTTTACTGATGTCTCTTAACTTAACAGCTGCCGGACTGGCAGATCAAAAAGCGTGGGAAGCCGCAGGCTATGCGCTTCCATCCTATGACCGCGAAGCAATGATCACCCGCACGAAAGAATCTCCGTGCTGGGTGCATTTCGGAGCCGGAAATATTTTCCGTGCCTTCCAGGCAAATACAGCACAGGAACTGCTGAACAACGGTACCTTTGACCGCGGTGTCATCGTTGCGGAGGGCTTCGATACAGAAATCATCCGTGATATGTACCAGCCGCACGATAATTTAAGCATTCTGGTGACCTTAAAAGCCGATGGTTCTGTCGAGAAAACCGTTGTTGGAAGCATCGCAGAATCGCTGGCTGCCGATACGGCGGATTCTCCGGATTTTGCCCGGTTAAAAGAAATCTTTACCAAGGATTCCCTGCAGATGGCGACGTTTACGATCACCGAAAAGGGATATTCCCTGAAAAACGGTGCGGGCGAACTGCTGCCGTCTGTTGCTGCCGATTTTGCTGCCGGACCTTCTTCCGTTACCAGCTATATGGGAAAAGTTGCTTCTCTTTTATATGAAAGATTTCTTGCAGGCGAAAAACCGTTTGCGATGGTCAGCACCGACAACTGCTCCCACAATGGCGAAAAACTTTCCCTTGCCCTGACAGCCTACGCTTCTGCATGGGAAGAAAACAAGCTGGTACAGCCAGGCTTCCTCTCCTATCTGCAGAACCCGGAAAAAGTCAGCTTCCCGTGGACCATGATCGACAAGATCACCCCGCGGCCGGATGGTTCCATCGAAAAGATACTCGAGGAGAACGGCCTCGCTGATGCACAGTCGATCGTCACCTCCCGCCACACCTACGTTGCTCCGTTCGTCAATGCAGAGGAATGCCAGTACCTCGTAGTCGAAGATCATTTCCCGAACGGACGGCCGCCGATGGAAAAGAGCGGATGGATCTTTACCGACCGGGAAACTGTCAACAAAACAGAGCGCATGAAGGTCTGCACCTGCCTGAACCCGCTGCACACCGCACTCGCTGTGTTCGGCTGCCTGCTGGACTATGAACTAATCAGTGAGGAGATGAAAAATCCGGTACTGAAAAAGCTCGTGGAGCGCATCGGATATATCGAAGGACTTCCGGTTGTCACCGATCCTGGTATTCTCTCTCCGAAGCAGTTTATCGATGAAGTGCTGAACATCCGCATCCCGAATCCGTTTATGCCGGATACGCCGCAGCGAATTGCAACCGATACGTCACAGAAGCTGTCGATCCGGTTCGGTGAGACGATCAAATCGTATCTTGCTTCTCCGGAGCTGTCACTCTCGGATCTTCAGGCAATTCCGGCTGTATTTGCGGGATGGCTGCGGTATCTGATGGGCGTGGATGACAACGGCGATGCATTTGATCTGAGCCCGGATCCGCTGCTTGCCACGGTCCGCCCGTATGTGCAGGATCTGAAACTCGGCGCACCGGCTGACCGCGAGACCCTTTCCAAAACTCTGGCTCCGCTGCTCTCCGATGCTTCGATTTTCGGTGTGGATCTGATTTTCGCCGGACTTTCTGACCGTGTGCTGAATGCTTTTGTCTCGATGCTTCAGGGACCTGGCGCTGTGGCAGATACGCTTGCTGCGCTGACTGCTCAATTCTAAAGGGGAGGTATTTCCATATGAAACCTTTTATGGACGCTGACTTTCTGCTGCAGACCGATACGGCGAAAACGCTGTACCACGAGGCGGCTGAAAAAATGCCCATTTTTGACTATCACAACCATCTGAATCCGCAGGAGATTCTCGAAGACCGCCAGATGGAGAATCTGACACGCGTCTGGCTCGGCGGGGATCATTATAAATGGCGTGCCATGCGTGCGATGGGCTTTTCGGAGGATCTGATCACCGGAAACGCCGATGATTACGACAAATATCTGGCGTTTGCCGAGACGATTGAGAACGCGATCGGCAATCCTTTATACCACTGGACACATCTGGAGCTGCAGCGGTACTTCGGCATCACGACACCGCTCTCCCGCGCAACAGCGAAGGAGATCTGGGATGAGGCGAATGCAAAACTGCAGACGAAGGAGTTTACCGTGCGCAATCTGATTCTGAACCAGCATGTGTCGCATCTGTGCACCACCGACGATCCTGCAGATGATCTGCACTGCCATCTGGCATTACAGAAGGAAGACTTTGCCTGCCGCGTTCTGCCGTCCTTCCGCCCGGACCGCGCCGTTCACCTCGAGAAGCCGGATTTCCCGGAATATGTGGAAAAGCTTGCCGCTGCCGCCGGCAGGACGATTGCATCCGCGGAGGATATGGTGCATGCCCTCTCCTGCCGCCTCGACTTCTTCCTCTCCGCCGGCTGCGTTGTCAGCGACCACAGCCTTGAGGGCTGCTTCTATGTGCCATGCACGGCTGCTGAGGCGAATGATGTATTTGAGAAGCGCATGAACGGCGGTGTTCTCACCGAAAAAGAGCTCGGCATGTACAAGGGCTTCCTTCTGACGAACCTCGGACGGCTGTATCATAAGCACAATATCGCCATGCAGCTTCATATTAAAGCACTCCGTAACAACTCGAAGCGGATGTTCCGTGCGCTCGGTGCCGATACCGGCTTTGACAGCATGAACGATTTCGCCTTTGCCCCGATGCTCGGCGCTTTCTTAAACGATATGGACGAGGACGACGCACTGCCGAAAACTGTGCTCTACTCTCTGAACCCGGGCGACAACCCGATGCTTGCAAGCATGGCTGGAAACTTTGCTGCGCCTGGCATCCGCTCGAAAGTGCAGTTCGGTACCGCATGGTGGTTCAACGATCACAAATACGGCATGGAATCCCAGCTTGCGACGCTTTCCAGCATCGGCATGCTCTCTACCTTCATCGGCATGCTGACCGACTCCCGCAGCTTCCTCTCCTTCCCGCGCCACGAATATTTCCGCCGGATTCTCTGCAATCAAATCGGAAACTGGGTGGAAAACGGGGAGTACCCGGCGAACCTGGAGTTTCTGAAAGAGATGGTGGAAAATATCAGCTACAACAATGCGGTTTCGTATTTCCTGTGATTTTCGCATGCCTTATTGACAATTATTCCCACATACCGTACAATAAAAGGGATTACTGATCAACGAAAGGATTACAGAAACATGGACGACTCAGGCAGTATGCCTCGACGATGCTTTATTTTCATCATTTGATAAACGGAGACATAATCTATCTTTGATTCCGCCAGATTCAAGATAGGTTATGTCTTTTTGTACATTTTTTGCATCGTGTCCCGGTTTCCTAAGAAAGGAAAAACAAATGAACAGCGACATTGTGTCACTCATCATCATTCTTATCTGCGTCATGCTCTCAGCCTACTTTTCGGCGACGGAGACTTCCTTCACCTCGCTGAACCGCATCCGCATGAAAAATATGGCAGAAAAAGGCGACAAGCGGGCGGAACTGGTGTTAAAGTTGCTGGAGAACTTTGACAAGCTGCTCTCCACGATTCTCGTCGGCAACAACATCGTCAACATCGGACTCAGCTCCCTTGCCACGGTGCTTTTTATCAAGCTTCTCGGCGGCGACTCCGGTGCGACGGTTTCCACGATCGTAACCACTATCGTGGTTCTGATCTTCGGCGAAGTTTCCCCGAAAAGCATTGCAAAAGAATCTCCGGAGACGATCGCCAAATTTTCCGCACCGTTTCTCCACATTCTGATGATCGTGCTGACCCCGGTGACGTTTTTCTTTTCCCAGTGGAAGAAGCTGCTCTCCCGCATCTTCAAATCCTCGGAAAACCACGGCATCACCGATGAGGAACTGATGACCATCGTCGAGGAGGCGACCCAGGAGGGCGACATCGACGACCAGGAAGGCGATCTGATTCAGAATGCAATCGGCTTCATGGAGATGGAGGCCGCAGAGATCTTTACTCCGCGTGTCAACGTCATCGGCATTCCGCTCGATGCGACGAAATCCGAGATCGCTAAGACTTTCTCCGACACCGGATTTTCCCGGCTGCCGGTGTATGATGATGATATCGACCACATTGTGGGAATTGTGTATCAGAAGGATTTCCACAACCACATTTACCACACCAACAAACCGCTAAGCAGCATCATCCGCCCGGCGCTCTTTGTAACCGAGAATACGAAGGTCGGCCCGCTGCTGAAAAAAATGCAGGCGAAGAAATCGCATATTGCCATTATCATTGATGAATTCGGCGGCACCGACGGTATCATCACCATGGAAGATATCCTCGAAGAGCTCGTCGGCGAAATCTGGGATGAGCATGATGCGGTTGTACAGGAAATCCAGAAAGTTTCCGAAAACGAATACCTCGTGACCGGAACGGCAAGCATCGACAAGGTGTATGAAGAGCTCGATATTGACAAAGAATTTGACGTCTTTACGGTCAGCGGATGGATCATGGGGATCCTCGAGCGCGTGCCAAAGGAAGGCGATCATTTCGTCTCGGATGGCCTCGACGTAACTGTACTGAAAATGGCAGACCGGAGAGTCGACAAGGTACGGATCGTGCGGCTGCCGAAGGATGAAAATGAACAGTAAGTAATTGATACGATTTACACGCAAAAAACGGATCGAAAATCTGGTTTTAAGTTCAGATTCTCGATCCGTTTTTCTTGTCCTATTGTATTTTCTTCTCCACCCGGTACTTCTTCGGCGATATTCCATAGCGCTCTTTAAAAATCCGATGAAAATAACTCATGTTCTCGTACCCGACCCGCTCGCCGATGTCTGCCACGGAAAGTCCTGTCGTTTCCAGCAGATACGCGGCCTGGGTGATGCGTTTGTTCTGGACAAGTTCAGTGTAGTTTTTCCCGGTCAGGCGGCGAATCATGCGGCTTAAGGTGTAAAAATCGTAGTGCAGTTCTTCCGCCAGTTCCGAAAGACTGCCCTCCCGGTAATGTTCCTCGATATAGCGGTATACGCCGAGCAGCATCTCCTGTTCAAAATACTGCTCTCCCACCTGCACGCGTTCGGTGTAGTTCATGAGCTGCAGGAATAAAAGGCCCATCGTAATCTGATTGATGCTCCGCTTATTGCTCTGGTGATGTAAGAGCGTCCAGACGAGATTTTCGATCAGATTCTGCACCGGAAGGACATCCGCGATTCTGTAATGCAGATAACAGAGCGGTACCTCCCCGCTTTTCAGACAGCCGACGATAAAATCCTTTAACTGATTCTCCTCTGCCCCGATCATTCGCAGCGTCTGGTCAAAAAACTCCGGCAGAATCAGAAAGTTGACCGCGATATCGTCACGCCCTGCCGGTTCAATTTCCTGCACTGCATTCTGATTCAGAATCAGCAGCTCACCCGTTTTCAGCTCGATCCGGTCCCCGTTGATGGTGTGCACGGTGCTTCCCTGGCACATGTAGATCATCTCGACATAATTGTGGCTGTGCGCCGGAAAACGAACAAACCGCGTGTGCGGCCGAATATCAATCAATTTTCCCCTCTCCAGCAGCTTTCCCGCATCCATCACAAACTTCTGCCCGCTCGAATACCGCTCCTTTTCCACTTCCGTCTTGCCGTCCAGAATCGCCTGTTCCTCCTCCGTAATCCGGGACAGGTCTGCTATAATTTCCTGTTTCACGATTATTCCTCACATTTTTCACGTTTTTTCTGCTTTCTATTATATTCCATTCCAGTGCAAATAAGCAATGTACTTTTTCTTCTCACTTTCTGATAAATATTCCTTTCCTACGCATCAAAACAGCAAGTGCTGCACTGCCAAGTGAAACGTAACGAAGATTCTCTCTTTACAATTTCACTTTCTTAAAGTATACTTTAAGAAGTTATTCTACTATTCAAACTCTATCGTTCAAGGAGGTTTTTCCATGGAACAGCAGACCTACACCATTCGTGAAATGTCCGAGCGTTTTGGACTTCCGGCCTCTACGCTTCGTTATTATGAGGAGATCGGACTTTTGACGGATGTCATTCATACCGAAAGTAAGAAACGAATTTACACCCAGCAGCACATTGACTGCATGACCGCAATTCTCTGCTTCAAACGCACCGGGCTTCCGATTGCGGGGATTCAGGAGTTTTTCCGGCTTGAGAACGATATCCCGGGAAATATTGACCAGATGGTTGCCATTCTCAAGGAACATGAGCAGAATACACGCGAGAAAATCGAGCGCATGGAATCTGATCTCGAGCATATTCAGCAGAAAGTGCGGTATTACAGCGCGGTTCGCGATGCGATTAAAAATGGGGATGAAATGCCGTCGTGGGATTCCTGCGGCTGTGAGGAGAAGGCGCAGTAGATATCTCTCCAGGCTTTTCCGCCGCAGACACACACAAGTTTCAAAAGAGCAGGTAAGAAAAGGGACCAACATCCACTTTTCTTACCTGCTCTTCTTATTTTTTCTATCACCTTTTCCCTTCATACCCGGAATTTTTTCTGCATTTCCCGCATAAAATCTTTTCCGCGGAAAAAAAACAGCCCGATCAGATACAGCACACTAAGGCCCACGCAGATCACGGACGGCCAGGTAATGCGGACAGTTCCCGTCAGCCACAAAATCGCCGGAACGATTCCTGCTGCTCCGGACTGCATCAGATAAAAAAGATATTCACTGACCTCCATTTTGTACGCTCTTGCCAGAATCTGCATCGTCGCGCCATTCAGAAGAACGGCGAGCGGAATTGCGAAATCGACAGACCAGCCGATCCAGCCCGTCGCATAATCCCACAGAATCGCACCGATCATAATAAAGATCAATTGCCACATACTGTTTTTGAGTGGATTTTTCCGTTTCTGATATCCCACCCGGATCAGAAGCCAGGCGCAGAACACACCCGCTGTCGCATAACCTGCCCACCACATCTGCGGCGTTGCAAGGAAATTCATCATCCAGCAGAGTACGACAGCCGCGATGCAGGTGAAAGAAAAAATTTTCAATCCCAGTTTGGCCGTCCCGTGCGGCTGTTCTTTCTGTCCCGGAAAATCATTTTCCTCCTGTTCACAGGCGATGCCCTCTTTCTGCAGCAGATGCATCAGGTTCCGTTCAATATTGGAATCAGCGATTTTAGATGTGATTCCAAGCACCATGCTGTCACCGTAGGAACAGGAACACATCTGTACTTTGTCGGTGCTGGTGAAAAATCCGAACCGCTCAATATATGTTTCATACTCCGGCGGCATCTGAATCCGGCCGATATTGGAATAGACGGTCGTAATGCTTCGTCCGCCGAGCGTCGTGCCCGCCATCAGCGCCAGATTTTTGATTTCCAGCGGCACGGCGCGCAGCACCGGATTCCGCTCAATCCGCACCAGATCGTTCATACGTGTGGAAATCTCCTGCTTCAGCGCCTCTTTCTGCATCGCGGCTCCCGTGATCTGCAGGGCATCCTCAAACGATGCCTCCGTCCCAAGATCACAGGCAATCTCGATCCAACTCCAGAAATTCGTCATCGATGCAGATGGGAAAAAGTTGCGGAGATTGGCTGGAACCATCAGAGAAACCGGCTTTTTCAGCCTGCTTTTCGGGATTTCTTCATATACCGCATATACCAGCGCCGCCGCAAGGTACGCCGTCACCGACACGCCATGTGCTTTTGCGCACTTATGAACTGCTTCCGCGGAAAGCAGAATCTCAGTAATTTCCATCTCCTCCTGCTCCAGATACTCGCCTTTGATCTGGTATGCCGGGCGGCTTTTTTCTTTTTCATTTTTCTTTCCGGTGTAATACTGTGAAAAGCTGTCCTCCTCGAAATCTGTCTCTGTCAGCATGTCTTCGCTGACCTTTGAAAAGATTTCCTCGGGATGACACAGGATCAGATAATTGCTCACCAGTTCTTTCAGAAACAGCATCGCACCGGTGCCGTCTGTCAGGGCATGGAATACTTCGAAATTGATTCGGGTTTTATAGTAAGAAACCTGGAAAAGAAGCGTTTTGTGGTCGGGTACGTAAATCTCACTGCACGGCGGACGCTTTTCCTCTTCTACTTTTGCTGGCAGATCGCGCTGCTCCAGATAAAACCAGAAAAGACCTTTCCGCAGTACCATGGAAAACACCGGGTAATGCTCCATTGTCTGCTCCAGCGCTTTCTGCAGCAGATCCGCCTGGATGTCCTCTTTCAGCTGGCAGTAAAACCGGAAGACTCTCGTATCCTTTTTTCCGGTGGCCGCCGGAAATGCCTGTGCCGCGTTGTCCAGCTTTCTCCAGCGCGAAGAATGTTCTTTCTTCATTTTCTATGCCTCCTTACGCCTTCCCGTGTGTCAATTGTTTCTTCACTGCTGCTATGTTTTCCAGTTCTTCGTCTGCATTTTTCTGCTGTTTTTCTTTCCTTAAAAATGCATTCATATACTGAAAACTTTCCTGCACATATAGGTGTTCAATGCCAAGCGCAAAATAGCCGTGCAATGCGCCCTTGATCCGATGATGTTCAACCAGATTGCCAGCCCTTTTCAGCTTTTTCGCATAATCCTCGCCCTCATCACGCAGCGGATCGTACTGCGCCGTCAGTACCAGCGTGTCCGGCAGTCCCTGCAGATTTTCTGCCAGTACCGGTGCAAAGTACGGATTTTTGCGGTCTTCTTCGGTCCGCTGATACAGAATTACATAATCTTCCATTTTGACACTGGTCAGAAGGTATCCGGTTCCATTGGTTTTCACGGATTTGTACGGTGATTTCTCTGTGTAACAGGAATTCACCGCCGGATAAATCAAAATCTGTTTCCCCGGCAGCAGTTCTTTTTTGTCCCTCGCCATCAGGCAGACCGCAGCCGCAAGATTTCCTCCTGCGCTGTCGCCCATGATCGTGACATTTTCCGGCGTTACCTCCGGCAGAATCTCCCCGCGCAGCATTGCCTGGGCGGCGGCGTAGCAGTCTTCTAAGCCTGTCGGGAAACGATGCTCCGGTGCAAGACGGTATTCTACCGATACAACAATCTGCCCCGTCGACTGCGCCATGCGCGCGCAGACACGGTCGTATGTCTCCACACTCTCGGTTGTCCAGCCGCCGCCATGGAAGAACAGAATCGCTTCTTTTGCACCATGCTCCTCCATTTTTTCATCCGGGAAGAACAGCCGAATCGGAACCTTGTAGTCCCCATTATATATTTCCATATCCAATTTTCGCAGAAAAATACGGATCGGATCCAGCTTCTTGATATCGGCAAGCCGACGGGCGGATTCTACTTCAATTCCGCCGTAGGACAATACATTTAAAATGGCTTTGACTGCTTTTTTCATTCGCTCTCTCCTCTGTTGCTATTTTTCTGCTTCTGTTTTTCGTCTAGTTGCAATGTACTGCTTCAAAAATTCATACATCTGCTCATCGGTCGGTGGGCAGCCTTTCAGATTGTATTTAAACCCTGAAGTACAACTTCCCACACCAAGCGCCCCGCTCTTTCCCCGGTATCCCTGCCCGATGCAGATTTTTTCGTGGAGTTCCTGCAGCAGTCCTTCCTCCTTCAGCCGGTCGAGCGCCGGGATCAGATAGCCGTAGCAGGCACTGCAGGACTCAACTTCCTCTACGGCATCCTGCAGTTCCACGATCTTCCGTTTTTCCGGAATCACTCTTTTTTCACCAATTTCGCCAATTTGGCGGATTGAAAGCCGTGTGAGATCAGCGCTGCCCACGCCCAACTCTTCTGCCATTTTGACATACGGGACATCTTCTGGCTTATAATGCAGTTCCTCGCAGACATATGCATCGATCAACACCGGATCTAACCCAGCGAAAAGGCGATTCATAATAAACGGATTACCGCCATCCTCAAAGTCAAGGTCTCCGCAGATATTATCCACCAAAATAAAATCCTGATGAATCCCAAGCCCCAGATGCGCAATTGGCCGATGAAGTCCCATGGCATGAAAATGACGTTTTTCTTTATTCGGCAAGAGACCTTTCATGTTTTTCAGTGCGCAGGTAATTTTAGTCTGGCAATGGCCTTTCATGACCGGGACATTGATCATAAAATCCACCTTTTTCGCACATTCGCAAATCTGAAGTTCCATATCACCACACTGCACCGGCATGCTTTTTTCCTTCTGCGCATCGATAAGCGGAACGCTGTACTGTTCCGAAAGCATACGGTATCCACAGACCTCAAACGATTCCTCTGTCTTATCCCCGACCCAGGAACCTTCCATGATTTGAAGGTTAGTAAATCCATTTTCCTGAAGATATTCGATGATCCCCGCAACCACCTCCGGATGTGTCGTCCCTCCAAACTCCGCCGGGACAGGTGCTACCAGATTTGGCTTAATACCGATGAGACTGACCTTCGAAGGAATGAGCGTAGCTAAGGCACATTTGTTCAAAAGCTGTTTTGTCATTTCTTTATATTCCATTCCCTGTATCTGGATAATTTCGTTTTTATTCATTTAGTATTGCGGCCCCTTTATTCTGATTTGATTTTTTCTGACATTCGATATTCTTTAGTATATAATAGTTACTGCTTTCTTTCAACTCATCCAAAAACAAAATCATTTCCTGTGAACTGTAACCATTCCCGTCAGCTCCAGCTTCATAGAAAATTAAGCACTGTATGCTTGTAAGATTTCCAATCGCATTGTATAATAAATGGAAAACGGTACACAGAAAAAGTACCTCATCAGAAAGGAACTGTCATGAGTTTTGAAGATGATTTAAAGGATGTCGGCGACAGTATTGGAAAGCTTGTGGATAACGCTGTAAATTCTCAGGATTTTCAGGAATTAAACCAGAAGATTTCAGACACCATCAACCAGTTTGTCTACCCAAACCGGAAGGGACCATTCCGTGCAAATGGCACACAGGAGCCGTCCCGCGGCTATTCCGCAGATACTTCCTACAGCAGCCAGCATTCTTCCCATAATAATACAGCGCAGCAGACCGGACCGCATCACTATTCCTACGGGCCGGGAGGCACGATGCCGGGTAAGAGCGCGAACCCGGTTCCCAAACCTTCCCATACCTGGCAGACCCCGCAGAATACGGAATGGAACAGCCGCATACAGGAACGTCGTGTACTGCGCGAGCGCTTTATGCCATCCACCGATCTTGCACTTGTCGGCGGATTTCAGACGGCTGCCGGCTGGGGTGTCACCGGACTGTTCGGCTGCTGCACAACGCTTAGTCTGTATTCCTTATTTGCAGGTCCAGACAACAGCGCGCTGATTCCTTCTCTTATTTTTGCCGCATTTACCATCGGCGGCGGCATTCTTCTGAAAAAGGGAAGTAAAAACCGGCGTCTGGTCCGCCATTTCCGCCAGATCTGTACGCTGATCGGCACAAAGGAATATATTTCCACGAAAGAACTCTGCGACAGTATGCACTGTGAGAAAGGTGAGCTTCTGACCGATATTACGACCATGATTGATAAATCCATGCTGCGCCAGGGCCACCTCGACGAGAATGGTACCTGTCTGATGGTGACAAATGACTGCTACGACCAGTACCGCGCAATGCTCGCCAGCCAGAGGGAACAGCAGATTGCTGAGCAGAAAGCACGTGAACAGCTGGAGGCCTCCGGTGTAACGCCGGAATACCAGCAGATGCTGGAAGAATGTGAATCTTATATTCAGAAGATCCATCAGTGCAACCTGGATCTGCCGGGTGAAGTCATCACAGCCAAGCTGAGCCGTCTAGAAACGGTTGTTACCCGGATTCTCGAGGAGGCAAAAAAGCGCCCAAAAGAAGCCGCCGCCCTGCGGAAATTTATGGATTACTATATGCCGACAACCTGGAAGCTGCTCGACGCTTACCGTTCCTTTGAGAACGAACCAATTCAAAGCGACAATATCCTCCGAACCAAGAAGGAAATCGAGGACACACTGGATACCATCAATGCCGCATTCGAAAAGCTGCTTGACGATCTGTTCCAGACAACGGCATGGGATATTTCTTCTGATATCTCTGTTCTGCAGACGATGCTGGCGCAGGAGGGACTGACAAATCAGGCAGGTCCGTCAAAGCAGGATATTGAGCCGCTTCACATGTAACTATTCAAAGCTATACAATTGAAATCAAATCACCGGTTACGTTTCCGTACCGAAGAAAAGGAGAATAGAAAACATGAATGATTTTGTAAAGGACACCACTGAAATTCCAAGCTTAAGTTTCGGCACTCCGGAGCCGGAACCGGAACTTCCGGTACAGCAGCCGGAAGAAAAGAAAGAGGTCATGGATGATTCTGTTCTGTCCGACGAACAGAAAGCCATGGTGGATGCCTTTGTTTCCCAGATTGATCTTGCCAATACAAACGGCATTCTGCAGTACGGTGCCGGTGCACAGAAGAAAATGGCAGACTTTTCCGAGAAAACGCTGGAGAACGTCAGAAGCAAAGATCTCGGGGAAATCGGCGATCTGCTCACCTCTGTTGTGACAGAGCTGAAAACGTTTGACGCTGAAGAAGAAAAGGGACCATTCTCTTTCTTTAAGAAAAGCACGAACAAAATCAATGCAATGAAAGCGAAGTATGACAAGGCAGAGGTGAATGTCAATAAAATCTGTGACGTGCTCGACGGCCACCAGCGGCAGCTTCTGAAAGACATTGCCATTCTGGATCAGATGTATGCACAGAACCTGAATTATTTTAAAGAGCTGACCATGTACATTCTCGCTGGAAAGAAAAAGCTGGAGCTGGTACGTTCCACAGAACTCCGTGATCTGCAGAATAAAGCGCAGATGACCGGAAAGGCCGAAGATGCACAGGCTGCCAAGGATCTCGAAGATCTCTGCAACCGATTTGAGAAGAAACTGTATGATCTGGAACTGACCCGTATGGTTTCGATCCAGACAGCGCCGCAGATCCGCATGCTTCAGAACAGCGATTCTGTAATGGCCGAAAAGATCCAATCCACACTCGTCAACACCATTCCGCTCTGGAAAAACCAGATGATCATTGCACTCGGCGTTCATCACTCGACTGAGGCTGCCAAAGCACAGCGCCAGGTTTCGGATATGACAAATGAGCTTCTGAAAAAGAATGCGGAGAATCTGAAGATGGCAACGATCGAGACTGCAAAAGAATCTGAGCGCGGTATCGTCGATATGGAAACCTTAAAACAGACGAACCAGAGCCTGATCTCTACCCTCGATGAAGTGATGAAGATTCAGGAGGACGGCCGCCAGAAACGTGCCGCCGCTGAAGTTGAGCTGGTACAGCTCGAAAATGATATTAAGAAAAAAATGCTGGAGCTTTCTGCAGGCGGACAGCACTGATACTTTTTGTATCCTATATGAAAAAAACGGAGAAACCGCTTTTTCTGTGGTTTCTCCGTTTTTTACGTCCTGTCTTACCCTTATCTCGGGCGTTCTGCCTTTTCATTCTTTCTTCGGTATTCCGTGAAATAAAATTCAATATCAAAGCAGGTCTGCTCATCGCCCTCTTCTACCATCTCCCAATCCGGTGATTCGTCAAGATCCTCAAAGAAGGTATCCGCCTGATACGTCATGTCAATTCGTGTGACGTATGCCGTATCACAGTATGGGAGAAGCTGACGGTAAATTTCTCCGCCGCCCGCAACATAAATATCGTCGTCCTCATACGGCTTTAATACTTCCATCAGCTCTTTGATACTGTGGACAACGGTTGCGCCGCGGACAGTCCATTCCGGATCACGGCTTAAAATAATATTCGTTCTGCCTTTTAAGGGCTGCCCTGCCGGTAGTGTAGCAAGTGTCTTTCTTCCCATCACGACAACGTGTCCCATCGTAGTTTCACGGAAGAATCGCAGATCAGACGGAATACTTACCAGCAGCCGTCCCTGATATCCCAGACCCCATTTGCGGTCCGCACTTAAAATTGCTTTCATTTTGTTTCCTCTTTCTGTGTTATTTTCTCATCCATACTGCCGGAACGGAACCCTTCCAGATCCATCGTCAGGTAAGAAAAGCCGAGCTTTTTCAGATATGCAATCATTTCTTCTCTCTTCTCAAGCACTTCCCCCATACGCTCCGGTGCAATTTCAAGACGCACCACATCGCCATGTACACGCAGGCGGAGATTCTCTTCCGCACCGAACAGCGTATGAAGCCATGCTTCGCCGTCCGCAATCCGATCCAGAACGTCATAGTTAATTTCTGCCCCGTAGGGAAGGCGTGTCGCCATACATGGAGTGGATGGACGGTGTGCTACGGAAACGCCGTACTTTGCGGCAAGTGCTTTTACCTCTGTTTTTGTCACATGACACGCTGCAAGCGGGCTGATAACACCATATTCTCTCAGCGCTTTTCGCCCCGGCCGGTAGACATGAAGGTCATCCTCATTTGTTCCGTCGAGTACCTGGGTGACACCGTGATCGCGGGCAAATTCCAGAAGTTTCCCAAATAGATAGTGCTTACAGAGATAGCAGCGGTTTTCCGGATTGTAACGGATTGCCTCCTGCTCCAGCTCATCAACAAAAAGGACCTCATGAACAGCGCCAACCTCCTTTGCTACTCTTGTCGCTGTCTCCAGGTCGCAGGGCGGATGCAGCCGTGTCTGAAAGGTTACTGCATAAACCTTTGTTCCATATTTTGCAGATGCATCCATGACAAGCTTCAGCAGCAGACTGCTGTCCACACCGCCGGAGAATGCCAGACAGAGATCCTGTTTTGCAATCTCGTCAAGTTGGGTAAGCAATGCTTTTTCCTTATTCTGCATATCTGTTTTCTGTTCTGTCCGGTTCTTTTTCTTTTCCTGTAATTCCATCGTATCTGTCTTCCTTTCCTGTAAAATGGCCGATGTCTTCTTATCAGAAAATCCATCGGCGGCACTGCTGCCCCGATGGATTTTCTCATACAGGTATTCCTGTTCTATTTTTTATCGATATGTCGGATCGCTTCCGAAAGCACCGCCTGTCCAGGTATAACGGGTCGGGTTTGTCAGCGGATAATCCAGATTGTCGCCAATGCGGACCGTTGTTCCGCTGCTGACGTTATCATAAATCCATTTTGCATCGATTGCAGTCAGTCTGACACAACCATGTGACATCGGTGATCCCAGGGAATTGAAGTCTACGGCAGAGATCATATTCAGATCCGGTGTGCTGCTTGCTACGCCATGGAAGTAAACAGCGTCATAAATCTGTGATACATATGGTGCCCAGCACACATAATCTTCACCTCTCATTTGCTTCTTTTTCAACTGCCAGCCGATTTTATATGTTCCTGCTGCAGTGTAACTGATTGGATTTCCTACGGAGCAGATCATTGATTTGATCGGGGTATCGTAAGAACCGGTTGCACTGTTATAGCCGTAAATGGTGACACGTCCGCGGGTTCTGTCTACTGTGATGTATTTGGATGACGGATTGAAGATGCTTGTCACATCCTCCATCAAAGAACCGTCTGCTTTGCGGTAACGGCGGTATTTTCCGATGTACTCCCATCCTTCCGTGATTCTGCGTCCGGAAGCATCGAATTTGTACTGTTTTCCATTGATCGTAGCGGTGCAGTTCTGATATCTTCCGCCCCAGCTGCGGAAATAATACTGAGAACCGTTCAGTGTCAGCCACTGATCATGGTACATGCCGCCCCAGCTCTTGAAGTAGTACCAGTTCTTATCATGAAGAATCCACTCGTCATGTGCCATGCCGCCCCAGCTCTTCATGTAATAATAGTTACCGTCATGGTAAACCCAGCCGGTCAGCATTTTTCCATCTTTATCCAGATAATAATAATTTTTATCATAGAGGAACCAGCCTTTTTGCGTCCGTTTGGTTCCATCTGCATTAAACCAGTACCAGATATCGCCGGACTTGCCCCATTCGTTTTTATACATACCACCCCAGCTCTTGAAGTAGTATTTTCCATCGAGCCATTCATTGGCAAGCATGGTTCCATCGGATTTCAGATAATACTTATTTCCTTTGTAGGTCAGCCAGCCGCTGGTATATTTCTTTCCATTTCCGTCAAAATAATACCATACATTGTTGACTTTTGCCCATGCGTTTTTGTAGGCCGCACCCCAGCTGCGGAAGTAATAGGTGTTATCCAGCCACTCATTAAAAGCCATTTTTCCATCGGCTTTCAGATAATAGCTGTTTCCATTGTAATCCAGCCAGGAATTCGTCAGCAGTTTTCCGCCGTCTGCAGTTGCCCAGTACCAGATTGTCTGCGTGCTGGTTTTAATTTTTTTCCATCCTGTTGTCGTCGAAACGGCTCCGTCAGCACCAACGTAATAATAATTTCCATTATAGCTTCCAACATCGTTGACACACATGCCGCCCCAGCTCTTGAAGAGATACATGGTTCCGTTCACATTCAGCGCGTTGTCTTCCATATGACCGTCTTCATGGAGATAATATTTATTTCCATCGTAATTGAACCAGCCTGTCCGTACGCCGCCCCAGCTGCAGAAGCTGTACCATTTTCCATCAATCTGTGCCCAGCCGGATTTATTTTTCTGATTACCGGTTTCCATCTCGAAACTTCCATCTTTCAAATTTCCGTTTGCATCAAAGGAAGCTGGTTTCATATAGTAGATTGCTGTATCTACCTTTTGCCATCCTGAAAGAAGTTCCCCTGTTTCCGCATCCACTAAGTACCAGTTAGAGCCAACCGTCAACCAGCTTACCGTACGATCTCCCTGCTGATACGCATTGTGATTTCCAAGAGATACAGTGCTGTCTTCTGCATTCAGATAATAGGTATGCGTTACATTGTTTTCATCAACAACAGTCTGGAAACCTGCCTCTTTTACGCGGGTTCCATCATTGCCAAACAGATATGTTACATCTCCTACTTTCTGAGTTGTGCTCCAGACTGCATAGCCTTCTTCATCGGCATAGTAATCATCCACACTGCCATCCTCAAATTTGATGGTAACAAGTTCATTTTTTTTCAGTTCCGGTGCAAATACTTTTCCTTCACAAATACCCTGCTGTCTCGAACCAAGTTCATCTTTTGCAGGATCTTCCCCTTCTGTCTCAAAGTAGTAGATTCCGGTTTTTCCATCTTCATCCGTCAGCTCTACTTCACCGGTCAGCATATAGCCATTTTCGTCAAACGCATAATCGACGCCGTCGATTTCTATTGGTCCGGTAGCAGCTACCACCTTATTATTCTCATCCAGAACTCCGTACTGAAACTGTTTCTTTCCATCTTTTTCAACGCTGTTCCAGCCTTCCTTCAGATTACTTACTTCCGGAGCCGGAGTTGCGCTCGGCGTCGGTGTCTCGGAAGGGGTCTCAGTTGGTGTTGCGGTCGGTGCTTCGGTTGGAGCCGGAGTCTCACTCGGTGTAACCTCTGGGGTCTCAGTTGGCGCCGGAGTCGGAGTCGTTTCTTCGTCTTCGGCCTGAGCTACAGTATCACTTTCCGAATTTACCGGTAATGGACTGGTTTCTGTAGAAGCTGCATATGCACCGGCTGGTGTAACACTTACCATGACGCCAAGTACGGCTGCGGCCAGAAACTTTCTTTTCATTCTTATTCATCCTCCCATTTTTTTACTCTTATACAATTTATAGCTTACTACATTTTTCCATCTATTTCAAGTTATCCGCCGGTAAAATACCTTACAAATTTCTTATGGTTTTTTCCTGTTTTTCGGGCAGAAAAAACCTCCTGACCCCGGTTTTCTGACCGGAAACAGAAGGCTTTTTACTGTTCTTTTATTCGTTTACCGTGGTAGATCCATAGATCTCTGTCTGAAGTCTCGAGATGGTTGCTGCGAAGTCCGGAACAAGCATCTCACCCTTGCTGGAGTACAAGTCGTCGTACGGTACACGGCTCTGTACAATCTCGTAGGACAGAATTGTCGGCAGCTCTCCGATCAATGTCATCAATGTAGACTGATCAATGTTATGGGTAACACTTGGAAGAATGGTATCCGCCAGTGCACTCAGTTCTGTTACGCTTGACGATTTCATTTTCTGCATCATCTTGCTTAAAACCTCTCGCTGACGCTCCGTTCTCTGATAATCAGAATTTCCAACGTAACGGATTCTTGCATATGCAACTGCCTGATAGCCATCCACATGCTGCTCTCCGCCTGCTGTATACTGATGGGCGGAAGCATCCACATTACGGAGTCTGCACATTTCATCAACATATTGGTTCGCTACACGGATTTCATCATCGCTCGGCGAAAGCTCGATTCCGCCGATGGCATCGATAATGTCAATCATGGAATCGAAGTCAACACTTGCATAATTGTCAATCGGCAGTTTGTAGTTGTCCTCGATGGTTCGTACAACCAGCGGACCGCCGCCATATGCGCAGGCTGCATTCAGTTTTTTCACACCGACATCCGGGATATTTGCATACAGGTCACGCATAAAGGATGTCATGTGGATCTGTTTTGTATCTTTATTGATGGACATCAGAATCATGGAATCGGAGTTTCCATACCACGTTTTGTCACGACGGTCAACACCGATCAGCAGAATGTTGTACACGTTATTGTTGTTTGGAAGTTCAATGTCCTGTGTCTCATTTAAAATCTCAGACTGCAGGGCATCCGTCTCCTCATCAGTCAACCCGGTACTTTCGGTCTCAACCTCTGTGGATTTATTGATCGTGATTTTATCATCGCTTACGTAGTTACTCTTGCTGTAATAGTGATTGATTACAGCATAGACACCGACGAGCACAACCAGTACAACTACGAGAAGGATGGTGAGCACATTAACCCAGCCGAATTTCTTCTTTTTCTTTCCTGAGGAATGGCGTCTTTCCGGGATTTCATCCTCGTCATCATATTCTTTTCTCATAACGACCTCTTTCATTTTCTTATTTTCCGGTATTTTCCAGCCGGATATCGTTTATAATATAGTCAAAAAACGGACTGCTGTCAAGTGTGCAGTCCGTTTTGATTGATTTCCGTTTGCAGTTCTTTTTCCTGCCGCTGCATTTTCTCCCACTGGTTCAGTGCAGCCTCAATGACTTTGTCCATATCGTAATACTTGTATTCTCCAAGTCTTCCGCCAAAGATAACCTTCTCTTCTTTTTCCGCAAGTGCGGCATATTTCTGATAAAGTTCCTGGTTTCTGGTATCATTCACCGGGTAGTACGGCTCCATCCCCTCTTTCCAGTCGGTGGAATACTCTCTGGAAATGACGGTCTTTTTCTGGGTTCCGAATTCGAAATGCTTGTGTTCGATCACACGCGTATACGGTGTCTCCCGATCGGTGTAGTTTACTACAGCCACGCCCTGATAATTGTCGGTATCCAGCACTTCTGTTTCAAAGCGCACCGTACGGTATTCCAGCTTACCAAGTGCATAATCGTAAAACGCATCAATCGCTCCGGTGTAAATCACTGTCTCACCCATCGCCAGGTACTTTTCTTTATCTTCCAGAAAATCAACACCTGTCTGTACATCCGCTTTTTCAAAAAGCCGCTCTGTCAGAACGTTATAGCCGCCAATTGGAATTCCCTGATAAAGGTCATTGAAATAGTTGTTGTCATACGTAAAGCGCACCGGAAGCCGTTTGATGATAAAGCTCGGCAGCTCACTGCAGTCTCTTCCCCACTGCTTTTCTGTATAACCCTTAACCAGCTTTTCATAAATATCTTTTCCAACCAGTTTGATCGCCTGCTCTTCCAGATTTTTCGGCTCTCCCGGAACAGCTTTTCTCTGCTCTTCGATGATTGTTTTCGCCTCTTCCGGTGTGCGGATTCCCCACATTTTACTGAAGGTATTCATATTGAACGGCATATTATAAATTTCGCCTTTGTAGTTGGCAATCGGCGAGTTTGTATAACGGTTGAATTCTGCCAGCGAATTGACAAACTGCCACACCTCTTTATTCGAAGTATGGAAAATATGCGCTCCATACTTGTGTACATGAATTCCCTCGATTTCTTCGCAGTAAATATTTCCGCCTGTATGATCTCTTCGTTCCAGTACAAGACAGCTTTTCCCTGCCTGACCAGCAAGATAAGCAATCACTCCGGAATACAGACCGGCGCCAACCAGAACATAATCATATTTCTTCATTGTTCTTTCTCCTTACAGTTCTTCCCCAAGTCCCGTCCGGATGGAATTGACAAGGAACTGCAGAGCTTCCTCCTCGTCCTCTCCCTCGCAGAACAGCTCAATTTCGTCTCCGCATTTGACGCATGCGCCAAGGACGCTTAAGACGCTCTTTGCATTTGCTGTATTTCCATCTCCGTAGTGGAATGTAATAGATGATTTAAACTGCATTGCCTGTTTGCACAGGGTTCCGGCCGGGCGAAGATGAAGGCCGGTTGGATTTTTCACGGTCACTTTTCCGCTTACCATTGGTTTCCCTCCTAATTTGTTCCTGTCGTTTTATTTGCTACTGCTTTTTCTTTGATATGAATCGTTGTCTTGACACTGTCTACGAGCTCATAGCCATCCGGCAGTGTGATTTTTACCGGTACCTCGTAATCCCCGACACCCATTCCATTCAGATCTATGGATGCGTTGATCTGGGAAGTATCTAATTTGGCCAGATTTTTGTCCGATGCTTTAATGCGGATTGCAAGCTGTGTCTGATCATACAGAACGGTATAAGTGGACTGAAGATTGCCCGTCTCGATCTGATCGACATCAAGTTCAAATTCCCTGCTCTCATTCGGCATAACCGTTACGTGAACGGTAACGGATGCAGACGAACTGGAAGATACTTTCAGATCTGTCACATCGGCGAGAACATCGCTTAAGTCAACCGTCGTCTCCACATCGGAGCGCTGTCCTGCAACGGAGGTATAGTCTTCCGGAATTTCAATCGTATTGCCTTCATCCGCCAGCTTTGCAAGTGCCTCCTCGGATCCGGCAACGGTGATTTCCTCCGGTGTGGTATAGATATTTTTAATCTGATAGCCGTCTGCCGGAGTTCCGCTGTACAGTGCACTCAGCTTAATACCGGATACACGGTGCCACAGTTCAATATCCACATCCACCTGCGGGGAGCCGCTGTCGAAATTCAAAAATTCCATCTGGGATTCCGGCATCTCATCCTGGTTTTTATCAATAATCATCAGATCCGCCGTGACGGTTCCGGAATTCCGCATATTGGTTACATCTACTTTTGCCACCACACTGCTGATCTTATTGATCAGGGACGTCGGGCCGGAAATGGTGATGCTCTCCGGATCGGAAGTCATCGTTCCCACTTCGTAATCTTTTGCCGGTTTCGTATTTCCTGCGTCAATTGTGATCGGGAATTTTTCGCTGTCCACATCCTCGATTTCCACAGGGATCGTTGCTGTCACTGTGCTCAGTTTTTCCTGTTTTACCATGGAGCACGCTGCCTTGATCGGCACATAAACCGGGTTTGTATCCATCGTCACAATCTGGGTCAGATCGGCCGTGACGGTGATATCCGATGCCTTCAGCCGGCTGACAACCGAGTTGTTGTCCGTGACAGTAACCGTGACCGTCTGGTATTCCTCCGCAATCTGGTATGTTTTCTTTCCGGCTGCGATGTAGGCTTCATTGGTCACCTGCACGGGGACATCAAAGCGCTCTTTCACAATCGGGTCATTCACACTGACCACAACGTACCAGATTACAATGGCAATCAGGATAGAAAGAATTTTCAAAGGGAGATTGTTCAGAAGCTTTTTCAGAATTTTCTTTTTCATTTCTTCTCTCCCTCCACTTTCTGACGCATTCCGCGGATATGCCATCCTTTCTTCTCTTCCGGTTTTTTCGCGAGCTTCTGGATTTTGTGAAGCTGCTCCCGAAGGTCGCTCGGTGTTACTGCCGTGTGGAGTTCTCCGCCGGAAGCATACGACACATTTCCGGTTTCCTCGGAGACAATAATCGTAAAGGAATCCGTCACCTCACTGATGCCGACACCTGCACGGTGGCGTGTTCCAAGATTCTTGTTCAGATCCATGTTGTCGGACAGCGGCAGGTAACATGTTGCTGCCGTGACACGGTTGTTCCGTACAATCACGGCTCCGTCGTGCAGCGGCGTATTGTGTTCGAAAATATTGATCAGCAGCTGGCTGGTCAGAACGCCGTCAATCGGGATTCCGGTCTTTTCATATTCCTCCAGGGTGATGGTCTTTTCGATGACGATCAGCGCTCCGGTCTTTACTTCTCCCATTTCAAAACTGGCCCTTACCAGTTCATTGATGGTTTTGTCACTGAACCGTTCATTTTCCTCCTGGCCGCTCGCAAAAGAAATGGCAGACAGCGGATTCTTTTCTCCAATCTGCTCGACCACTCTTCGAAGCTCCGGCTGAAAGATAATTACAACCGCTGTGATCGCCGCCCCGCCGATGTTTCCGAACAGCCACAGAATCGTCTGCATTTTCAGCACGTTTGCAATGATGACAAAGACACCAATCAGAAAAATACCTTTCATCAGCGTATAGGCCTTTGTATTCTGCAGCCAGCGGATCAGGTGATAGACGAAAAATGCAATGAGCAGAATCTGCACAATATCAATCAGTTCAATTTGTTTTGGCAGCCCGTAGTCTGCCGTTCTTGTGACAATCCAGTTCCACACGCCACGCACACTGTCACTTCCTTTCTTTTCCCCCGGCCGGTTTTCTTCTGATTTTCAAAATTCTTTTAAAGATCCTTTAAGGTGTCCTCCAGCATGCTCTTATAATCCACATCCTGATAATCGCCCTCGTCCAGCGGCGGAATTTCTTCTTCCTGAATTTCTTCTGTTTCGTTTATTTCTTCTGTTTCGTTTATTTCTTCTATTTCTTCTTTTTCCTCGATCTCATCAAGATCCCTGCTGTTCCCGGATTCTTCTGTATGTCCAAGATTTGCCAGAGCATCGAGTTCCTCGTCTGTCAGATCCGGTTCTTTTTTCTTTTCATTCCGAATATAAGTCACACGGCGCTGTGCCTTTGTCACATTGAATTTTGGAACGGCTTTTACGTAGTAATAATAATCGTCGTCATCATATTCCAGGTATTCTGTCCGGGTGTAGTCTGCACCGAACAGGAAAAACTCCAGAACAAATCCAACCAGACAGCCGGCCGCCGCCCCGATCAGAACCATCGGGAGTGCAATCTGTACATCCAGTGCCAGGCTTCCGGCAATCATAATAACCGCATAGGCAACCGAACCTGCCACAATGGAAATCTGCCATGCATAGTCCGCACTGCTGTGGCGGATTGCATTGACAAGAAGTACGGTCAGTGCGCAGGCGATCAGAACCAGCAGCATTTCCTCATTGCGGAAGAGGCCGTTGAAAAATTCCTGTACGACTGCCGTGATCTCCGGTGCTTCCGCCGCATGAAGCAGCGGCTCCATTTTTCCGTGAATCATGTCGCACATATAGTAGACAACGACACCGCAGGCTGCTGAAAATGCAGAGAGCGGCGTGCCGGCAAGACCATAGGCAACCGGAACGGCAGATGGCACGTGAAGCCAGAATGCGAGCGGTGTCAAAAGGAGTGCCGGCGCATCCTTCGGCACAAAGCGAAGATATAGAAACCAGAGCACCAGCAGAACCAGCGCCGCAAGACCCGCGATTACCATGTGAAGTGCAAAGCAGTGGCCGATGATCACCAGCATTGCAAGGAAAACCATTCCATTCAATGGCAGGATAGCGCAGATCAGTGACAGAATCAATACCACATACATGCTGTTCAGCATCTTCAGATAGCCGAGATTGGAATTAATACCACGAAATACAGCAAGAGCGAGCAGAAATTTCACAATCGGAAGTACGATTCCGCTGCAGGAGCCGTAAAACTCTTTTAATTTTTCTTTCAGTTCGATCAATACTGTCATGTTTCCCTCCTCCTGCGCCCGGATTTCTTCCCGCTTTTTTCCTGTTCCTCATATATGTTCTGCAGGTCATCCAGCTCTTTTCCATACCATTTCAGCTTTTTCTGTGCTCCCTGGTAACGGATCGTGCTGATCACATACACGGCAATGGAATAGACTGCCAGAAAACACAGATAGGACGCGATCAGACACCCTGCTGCAAACTGCAGGTCGATTGTGTCTATCTCGTCCACCAACCATTCAATATGATATAAGACTGCAACCGCAAGTACCAGAATGTATCCGATGGAAGCCAGAAAAAAATTTTTCAGAAGCTCTTTTCCGATGTAATCACTCCGAAAATAGCGGCCGATTCGTAAGGCATTTTTTTCTTCTTTTTTTTCGAAAAAAGCCAGTTTTGTCATCTGACGAATCCTTTTTTCGTCCAACATGCCTCTTGGTCTCCTCTTCCCGTTCTAAATTATGTTTATTTTACCATATGTTTCCGATATTGGAAAGCTATTCTCAAAATATTCACACACTATTTTACAATTGCCGCACAAACAAAATCCACCTGTTCTGCTCCATTCACTTTCAACAGTGACGCAATGGCATCAACCGTGCTTCCCGTTGTGTAAATGTCATCTACCAGAAGAATCCGGCAGTATTTCATCTGTCCCGGCTTTGCCAATGCAAAAGCTCCCTCCAGGTTTTTCCGCCGCTCGGCGGGACTAAGCTCTTTCTGGCGTTTTGTTTTTTTCACACGGCGGATCAGGCGGGCATTCATGGGAAGTTCCATTTCTTCTGCCAGCTTTTCTGCAAATACCTCCGCCTGATTGTAGCCGCGCTGCCGCTGTCTCGCCGGATGAAGCGGCACCGGAACGAGCACCTCCGGATTTCTTCTCTGGATCTGCTTTCCCACATAGAAAAACGCCGCGTGAGCATAAAATCCGGCGTATTCCTGCCGTTCATGATATTTGAACCGCATCAGGGAAGCCTCAAGTTCCCCGTGGTAACCGTACGGCGCAAAACCGCGGTCGAAGCTGTGCCTCATTCTGCTGCAGTCCCGGCAGAACTCTTCCTCACTGCCCACGGGTTTCCCGCATTTTTTGCACCGCGCGCCCAGAATCGGATGGATCTTTTCCACACAATTCCGGCATAGATACAGCTCTTCACGTGACAGCAGTCCGTCACAGATGGGACATCGTCTCGGATAAACTGCGTTTAAAAGCCAGTTTCCTGTTTTATTTTTTTCTTTCATGTAACCTGCGCTTTCCCTTATCCACTCTGCCGGATGCAGCCGCATCCATGCCCCGGAAAAACGTGTTTACGCGTTTTCTTCCTGCATTTCCCAGATTCTTCTGGCGAGCGTTGTATACCGGTTCGCCTCGATATGATTTCCGATCATTGCCTGGAATGTCACATCACTTCCGACGATGGTGACGCACTTTCTGGCTCTCGTCACGGCCGTATACAGAAGATTCCGCGTCATCAGCATGCGCGGGCCGCCGAGCAGCGGAATCACAACCGCCGGGTACTCGCTTCCCTGCGCTTTATGTATCGTTGTGGCGTAGGCGAGCTCCAGCTCGTCCGCCTGTTTGAACGTATAGTCTGCGAATTTTCCTTCCTCAAACTCCACGGTGATCACCTCGGTATACGGGTTGATGCTCCGGATCATGCCGAGGTCTCCGTTGAATACACCCATACCGCGCTCCGCCACGATTCCGTTGATGCCGCGGATTTCCCACTCCATCTGGTAATTGTTGCGGATCTGCATGACCTTGTCGCCCTCGCGGAGGATATTACCTCCATTTTCCCGCTCGGCTTTGTCCGGTGCGGGCGGGTTCAGGTATTTCTGCAGAATCTGATTCAGATTTTCCACGCCGAGTGCACCTTTCCGCATCGGAGTCAGAATCTGGATATCCTGCGGGCGGGCATCCACATAACGCGGCAGTTTCTGGGACACCAGCGTCACCAGCACTTTCCAGATCACGTTGACATCGTACCGTTTCAAAAAGAAGAAATCTTTGCTCTTATTGTCCAGTATAACCTCTTCCCCATTATGGATCTTATGTGCATTGACAACAATATCGCTCTGGGATGCCTGCCGGAAAATGTGCGTCAGGCAGACAATCGGAAAGCATTCCGAACGGATCAGATCCCGGAGGACACTGCCCGGGCCGACACTTGGAAGCTGGTTCTGGTCTCCCACCAGGATCAGCCTTGTTCCCGGCACAATCGCGGAAAGAAGGGCATGCATCAGGTGGATATCAACCATCGACATCTCATCAATGATGATGACATCCGCGTCGAGCGGATTATCTGCGTTCCGCTCAAAATGCACATTTGCCGAGGAGTCATCCACATTTCCCGTCAGTTCCAGAAGACGATGGATCGTGCATGCCTCACAGCCAGTTGCCTCTGTCATTCGTTTCGCCGCTCTTCCGGTCGGCGCTGCCAGGAAAATGTCGAGGCCTTCTGCCTCAAAATAATGGATCATCGCATTGATGGTCGTCGTTTTTCCGGTTCCGGGACCTCCGGTCAGGATCATAAGACCGCTGTATGCCGCCTCAACGACTGCCGTCTTCTGCATCTCATCCAGCTCGATCTGATATTTTTTCTCGATCTTTCCGATCCGCTTTTCGATTGCCTCACGGTCTTCCTCGCATGTAATATTCAGCTCATGCAGCATGCGCGCCGTACTCAGTTCCAGATAATAATACTGGCTGGCGTACACAATCCGCAGCGGCTCATCCCCTTCCCGTTCGGCCGGGAGCTCGCGGATGACCGCTTTTTTGTCGATTGCCATATCCTGCAGAGATTTCTGCATCCGCTCCGGTTCTACGCCGAGAAGTTCCTGCCCTCTCCGAAGCAGCACCGGTTCCGGCAGATAGACATGGCCTTCTGCCGTCGCCTGATTCAGCACATACGAAAGACCGCTCTTGATGCGGAATTCGCTGTCCACGGCAATCCCGATTTTTCCGGCAATCTCATCCGCCGTCCGAAATCCCACGCCTGCGATATCTTCCGCCATTTTATACGGGTTTTCCTTTAAAATCCGGTACACATTGTCCCCGTACTGCTGATAAATCTTTGCACCGAGATTCAGCGCAATGCCATATCCCGAGAGGAAAATCATCGCATTCTGCATTTCGGCTTTTTCTGCCACCTGCTGTGCAATTTCACGCGCTTTCCGCTCGCTGATTCCCTTTACCTCCGCGAGGCGCTCCGGCTCTTCCTCGATGATCCGAAGCGTATCGTCACCGAAGCGGCGCACAATTCTTGCCGCCAGCGCCGCACCGACTCCTTTGATCGCACCGGAACCGAGATACCGCTCCAATGCAACAGAATCCTGTGGAACTTTCGTCTCATAGGATTCAATGCGGAACTGCTTTCCATAGGCAGCATGTTCAATATAATCTCCGGAAGCCTCGATCAGCTCGCCCTCTCCGATCATCGGAAGCGTGCCGACGCATGTCAGCTCGCGCCCCTTCATGCTCAGATTCAGGACGGTATAGCCGTTCTCCTCATTTCGGAAAATAATGTGTTCTACGTAGCCTTCTACTTTTTCTTTTTCACTCATCTTTTATCAAAACTGGCTTTCAAATTCATTCATCACTTCGCGGTACTGGCCGGTTCCAAGCGCAACGACGCTCGCCGGATTTTCTGCTGTCACGGTATTGATGCCGGTCCGCTCCTGGATCAGCTCGTCCATTCCGGCAAGGAGACTGCCGCCTCCGGTCAGGATAATGCCGCGGTCGGAAACATCGGATGCCAGTTCCGGCGGCGTTTTTTCCAGCACGGCACAGATCGCGTCCGCAATCTGGTTTGTCGTCTGGGCAAGAGCACCTCGGATTTCGTCGGAGGAAACCGTAATCGTCGCCGGAAGTCCGGTGATGACGTTTCTTCCCTTGATCTCCATCGTTTTCTCCTCGGCCCGCGGATAAGCGGAACCAATCCGGATTTTCACTGCCTCTGCGGTCTGTTCTCCGATAAATACGTTGTATGTTTTCCGTACATAGCGGATGATATCCTGGTCAAATGTCTCACTGGAAATCTTGACCGAATTGGAAACAACGGTTCCCGCAAGCGAGATCACAGCGATATCCGTCGTGCCTCCACCGATGTCCACGATCATATTTCCGCATGGTTTCGTAATGTCAATTCCGGATCCGATTGCCGCTGCCACCGGCTCCGGCACGATCAGCACTTCCCGGGCTCCCGCCTGGTACGTTGCCTCCTCCACAGCCTTCCGCTCTACTTCCGTCACACCGGACGGCACACAGATGCTGATTCTCGGTTTCCGGAATGCTCTTCTTCCCATTGCCTTCTGGATAAAGTAGCGCAGCATGCGCTCGGTGATCAGAAAGTCCGTGATCACGCCCTGCCGCATGGGCCGGACCGCCATAATATTGCCCGGTGTCCGTCCAATCATCTGACGCGCTTCTTCTCCAATTGCCCGTACTTTATCTGCATCTTTATCATACGCAACTACGGACGGCTCCTTTAATACAATGCCTTTTCCCTTGGCATAGACCAGGATGCTGGACGTCCCCAGATCAATTCCGATATCGGTCGTTGCAGCCATAGTAATCCCCTTTCCTGTTCTCTTTTATTTTTCTTTATTTTAATCTGTTTGAAATTTGTATAGAATAAGTTCGGGTTCAAAACACCCGAAACCCAAAAGGATCGAATGTGCTCTGAACCCAACCCGCTTCTTATTATATACAATCCCTTTTAAAATGGAAAGGATTTTTTAGAGATATTTTTCGACATATTTTCCGGTGTAGGATACCGGGCTCTTGGCCACTTCCTCCGGCGTTCCGCACGCAATCACGGTTCCGCCGCCGTCTCCGCCCTCCGGTCCGATATCAATAATATAGTCCGCCGTCTTGATGACATCCAGATTGTGTTCGATGACAACGACGGTATTTCCGCCCTCGGACAGGCGGTGCAGAATCTCCACCAGTTTGTGGACATCCGCAAAATGAAGTCCCGTCGTCGGCTCGTCGAGAATGTAGATCGTTTTTCCCGTGCCGCGGCGGCTCAGCTCTGCTGCGAGCTTGATACGCTGCGCTTCTCCGCCGGACAGCGTGGTGGACGGCTGGCCGAGGCGGATGTAGGAAAGGCCGACATCGTACAGGGTCTGTAATTTCCGGAAAATCGACGGTACCGGCCTGAAGAATTCCAGTGCCTCCTCGACCGTCATATTCAGCACATCGTAGATGCTCTTTCCTTTGTATTTGACTTCCAGTGTCTCACGGTTGTACCGTTTTCCATGGCAGACCTCACACGGCACATAGACATCCGGCAGGAAGTGCATTTCGATCTTCAGGATACCGTCGCCGCCGCAGGCCTCGCATCGGCCGCCCTTCACATTAAAACTGAATCTTCCCTTCTTGTAGCCGCGCGCCTTGGCATCCTGCGTTGCCGCAAACAGGTCGCGGATCTGATCGAACAGACCTGTGTACGTTGCCGGATTGGAACGCGGTGTTCTTCCGATCGGGGACTGGTCGATGTCGATGACCTTATCGAGCTGTTCCATACCGATGATGTCTTTGTGTGCACCCGGAATCGTCCGCGCACGGTTCAGATCTCTTGCCAGCCGTTTGTACAGAATTTCATTGACAAGGGAACTCTTTCCCGATCCGGAGACTCCGGTCACGCAGGTCATGACACCGAGCGGGAAATTCACGTTGATATTTTTCAGATTGTGCTCTTTTGCTCCGACTACCTTCAGCCAGCCCGTCGGCTTTCTGCGCTCGGACGGAACCGGAATTTTCAGCTCTCCGCTTAAGTATTTTCCGGTGATGGAATTCGGATTTTTCATCAGATCTTCCGCCGTTCCGATCGCCACCAGCTCTCCGCCGTGCTCACCGGCTCCCGGGCCGATATCGACAACGCAGTCAGCGGCGCGCATCGTATCCTCGTCGTGCTCCACGACGATCAGGCTGTTTCCGAGGTCACGCAGATGTTTCAGCGTCGCGAGAAGTTTGTCGTTGTCTCTCTGGTGAAGACCGATGCTCGGCTCGTCGAGAATATAGGCGACACCGACAAGGCCGGAGCCGATCTGCGTTGCCAGACGGATTCTCTGCGCCTCACCGCCGGACAGCGATGCCGTTCCGCGCGCCAGGGTCAGATAGTTTAATCCGACATCCGCAAGGAAGCTCACACGCGCACGGATCTCTTTTAAAATCTGCTTTCCGATCAGCAGCTGCTGTTCGGAGAGTTCGAGGTTCTGCATAAACTTCTGCAGATTGTCGATGGAAAGGGATGTTACTTCAAAAATATTTTTATCTCCGACCGTCACACCAAGCGACGTCGGTTTCAGACGCTGGCCATGGCACGCCTGGCACGGGGTCACACGCATGAAGGTTTCGTATTCCTGTTTTGTAGAATCCGATCCGGTCTCACGGTAGCGGCGCTCTACATTTTTGATCAGCCCCTCAAAAGCCACATCGTACACACCGACGCCGCGCTGACCGCGGTAATGCACCTTGACGGATTTTCCGTTCGTTCCGTAAATCAGGATATCGTGGATTTTTTTCGGATATTCACAGAACGGAGTGGAAAGGGAAAAATCGTACTCCTCTGCGAGCGCATCGAGAACGGCTCTCGTATAGCTCGATTTGTCCGTGCAGGACTGCCAGCCGAGCACGGTGATAGCTCCGTCTGCGATGGATACGGTCTTGTCCGGAATCATCAGATCCTCGTCGAACTCCATCTTGTAGCCAAGGCCGGCACAGCTCGGGCAGGCGCCGAACGGGTTGTTGAAGGAAAAGCTTCTCGGCTCAATCTCCTCCATGCTGATGCCGCAGTCCGGGCAGGAAAAGCTCTGGCTGAAGTTGAGCTGATTTCCGTCCATCGTGTCGACCACCAGAAGGCCGTCCGCCAGATCCAGTACGTTCTCGACGGAATCCGTCAGACGTTTCTCAATGTCCGGTTTGACTACAAGACGGTCCACAATAATGGAAATGTTGTGTTTCAGGTTCTTATCCAGCGTGATCTCCTCGGACAGCTCATACTGGCTGCCGTCGATCATCACGCGGACATAGCCGCTGCGTTTTGCCTGTTCGAGCACCTTTTCGTGTCTTCCCTTGCGGCCGCGCACAACCGGCGCGAGAAGCTGGATTTTCGTCCGCTCCGGGAGTGCCATGATCTGATCGACCATCTGGTCCACCGACTGGCGGCTGATGACTTTTCCGCACTTCGGGCAGTGCGGAATACCGATTCTCGCGTACAGAAGACGGAAGTAATCGTAAATCTCCGTCACGGTTCCGACGGTGGAACGCGGGTTCCGGTTCGTCGATTTCTGATCGATCGAAATAGCAGGCGGCAGGCCTTCGATGCTGTCCACATTCGGTTTTTCCATCTGTCCTAAGAACTGGCGCGCGTAGGAGGAAAGGCTCTCCATGTACCGCCGCTGGCCCTCCGCATAGATCGTGTCAAACGCAAGCGAACTCTTTCCTGAACCGCTGAGGCCCGTAAATACAACAAACTGATTTCTGGGGATATCGACATTCAGTGCTTTCAGGTTGTTCTCCCTGGCTCCCCGTATTCTGATAAACTCTTTTTTCTCTGCCATAACTGTTCCTCTTATTAATTGGAATCCCTGTCCGGACAGGGACAGGAATCTTGTCTCGTTTTCTCCCATTATAGCACACCGCCGTGCGTTATGCAAACATTTGTTCTATTTCTTTATCATCTTTTTACAGCAGAAAATCTGCCAGAATCACATTGCTGACGGAAATCCCATCGCGTGTCAGAGCCAGGCGCCCGCTGTGTTCCTGTAAAAGATGCATCGCTTCGTATTTCTTCAGAACCCCGCCGTATACGGCATGGATCTCCTTTCCAAACTTCTCCTCAAACTCCGCCGTCGAGATCCCTTGTGTCATTCGAAGGCCGAGAAACATAAATTCTTCCATGGCATCCTGCCGGGAAAGAATTTCCTCATCCTCACGGATCTTTTCCAGTGCTCCGCACGCTTTCAGATACAAAGATCGATCTGCCGTGTTCGTCCACCGGCGGTTTCCAAATAACGATGCCGCGGAAGGCCCGAACCCCAGATAATCCGTCCTTTTCCAGTAGCCGATATTGTGGCGGCATGCGAAGCCCGGCTTTGCATAATTGGAAATCTCATACTGGAAAAAGCCGTATTCTGCGAGGATTTCCGCCGTTCTGGCATACATTTCGCGTTCTGTGTCCTCATCCGGCAGATCCAGTTTCTGCTCCGCAAACGGGGTTCCCGGCTCCACGATCAGGCTGTAGGCGGAAATGTGCTCCGGAGAAAGCTCCGCGATCGTCCGAAGACTCTCTTCCCATTTCTCTTCACTCTGCTCCGGCAGACCTGACATCAGATCCACGTTGATATTCGCAAACCCGGCGTCCCGTGCCAGTGCAAAACTCTCCTGAAATTCCGCAAACGTGTGGATTCTTCCCAGCCGTCTCAGCTCCTCATCGTGAACCGACTGACAGCCGATACTGATCCGGTTGAAGCCGCTCTTCCTGTAACATTTCAGTTTTTCCACATCCAGCGTTCCCGGATTGGCCTCCAGCGTGATCTCGGCATCCTCTGAAAAAACGTACTTGCTCCGCAGTTTTTCCATCACACGGGCGAGCATTCCGGCCTCTACCGCGGATGGTGTTCCGCCGCCGAAAAAGACAGTAATTACTTCCCTTTCCGCCGCCTCTTCCGCCGCATCGATTTCTGCCAGCAGAGTCTCTTCATACTCCTTCTGCATTGCCTTCGTACCCGGTCCCGAGACAAAATCACAGTAGGCGCATTTCCGGATGCAGAACGGGATATGCACATAGAGTTCCAGTGGTTTTCTTTTTTTATTCATTCTGCTTTTCCTCCGTACGATCGAAAGACCGGCCCCTGCGCTCCCGCAACAGCAGGCGGCGCCGACAGGCCGGTCTCATTTTTATTTCTTAATTTTCATCCAGTTTCAGCACGCTCATAAAGGCTTTCTGCGGAATCTCCACGTTTCCTACCTGGCGCATCCGCTTCTTACCTTCCTTCTGCTTCTCCAGCAGCTTCTTCTTTCGGGAAATATCGCCGCCGTAGCACTTGGCGAGGACGTCTTTGCGCATCGCGCGGACGGTTTCTCTGGCGATAATCTTCGATCCGACAGCCGCCTGGATCGGGATTTCGAAGAGCTGCCGCGGAATCTCTTCTTTGAGCTTCTCGCACATCTTTCTTCCGCGCTCGTAGGCAGATCCCTCGAATACGATGAAGGACAGCGCATCCACTTCTTCTTTATTGACGAGGATATCGAGTTTTACAAGCTCGCTTCTCTCATAGCCGAGCAGCTCGTAGTCGAATGACGCGTAACCTTTGGAACGGGATTTTAAGGCATCAAAGAAATCGTAGATAATCTCATTCAGCGGGAGATGGTAATGAAGCATCGCACGCGTCGTCTCCATGTATTCCATTCCCTGATACTGGCCTCGTCTCTGCTGGCAGAGCTCCATGATCGGTCCGATGTAGTCGGTCGTCACCATAATCTCTGCTTTTACCAGCGGCTCTTCCATATAATCAATCTCGGACGGGTCCGGCAGATTCGACGGGTTGGTCAGGTCAATGACGGTTCCGTCGGTTTTGTGAACCTTATAGATAACGCTCGGTGCGGTCGTCACGAGATCCAGATTGTACTCACGCTCCAGGCGCTCCTGAATAATTTCCAGGTGAAGCAGTCCAAGGAAACCGCAGCGGAAGCCAAAGCCCAGTGCTGCCGATGTCTCCGGCTCATAGAAGAGGGATGCATCGTTTAACTGCAGTTTTTCCAGCGCGTCGCGCAGATCGCCGTACTGTGCGCCGTCGGCCGGGTACATGCCGCAATATACCATCGGGTTGACTTTTTTGTAGCCCGGCAGTGCTTCTGCACATGGATGGTCAGCATCGGTCACGGTATCACCCACGCGGGTGTCGCGCACGTTTTTGATGCTGGCGGTGATATAGCCTACCATTCCGGCGGAGAGCTCGTCGCACGGGATCAGACGGCCTGCGCCGAAGTAGCCGACCTCGACAACTTCCTCGACAGCGCCTGTCGCCATCATGCGGATTCTCGTTCCTTTTTTCACGCTTCCTTCCATCACACGGCAGGAAATGATGACGCCGCGGTATGCATCGTAGACGGAGTCGAAAATCAGTGCTTTTAACGGTTCCGTCGGATCACCTTCCGGTGCCGGAATTTTCTGTACGATCTGCTCGAGCACCTCGTCCACGTTCAGGCCGGTTTTTGCGGAAATCCGCGGAGCATCCTGCGCTTCCAGTCCGATGACATCCTCGATCTCTGCAATTACACGGTCCGGCTCGGCGCTTGGAAGGTCTACTTTGTTGATGACAGGGAACACATCCAGGTCATGGTCAAGGGCGAGATAGACGTTGGCAAGGGTCTGCGCCTCGATACCCTGCGATGCATCGACAACGAGCAGCGCGCCGTCGCATGCGGCAAGGCTTCTGGAAACCTCATAGTTGAAGTCAACATGGCCCGGGGTGTCAATCATGTTTAAAATGTACTCCTCGCCGTCGGCCGCTTTGTATACGGTACGGACCGCCTGTGCCTTGATCGTGATGCCGCGCTCACGCTCCAGATCCATATTGTCCAGCACCTGATCCTGCATCTCACGCTCGGTCAAAAGGCCTGTTTTCTGAATAATACGGTCCGCAAGGGTTGATTTTCCATGGTCGATATGGGCAATAATACAAAAATTACGAATTTTACTCTGATCTATTCCTGACAAGTTTTTTCCTCCTGCTTTTTCACGGGTTAAATATCAATTTTATCTCATGTCTATTTTGTATGATACGAAATTCCACTCAAAAAAGCAAGATAAATTTATCCGCCTGATGCCGGACTTTTGCCCGACAGAACCTTATGCAGGATATCCGCAAACGGCCCCATTGCATTTTTCACCTCCTCGACCGTATTCGTCTGCGCACCAACCTCGAGAAGAACAGATCTCGGGCGGAGATGGAGGTTGTAGCGGTAGCCTTTTAAATAGATACAGCGCGAAAAGCCGGGATAATACTGTTTTGCCTCATACTCCATCTGAAAGGAAAATGCAAGGTTTTCCGCCTGATACGGATTGGGCAGGCTTGTCAGTTCGCCGCTTTCTTTCGTGCGGGAAAGGCCGTTGAAAAACATGATCTGCGCGGTCGGCTTTCCGTTGATTTCTGTCACAAGACGTTTTGAACCATTGACCCCGTCCCGGTGCAGGTCGATCACGACCTGAATGGACGGGTGTTCTTCCAGCGCCGCTGCGATGACCGGCTCCGCGTAGTTGTAGGCGCGGCTCCGCTCGAGACAGCCTTCTTTCATGTCAAATGCCTCTGTAATATGAAGCACTTCGTATCCGTACTGCTTTTCCAGAAGCTCCTGCAGATCATCACCGAGGCCGATTACCGTGTCCGCTCTTTCTCCCGGACGGGAATCGGCGAAGGTTTCCTGCGAATGGGTATGATAGATCAGAATCTGCGGGCCTTCGGCATTTTCCGGCAGGGTCAGGTCTTTTCCGAGCAGGGTGCTGCCGTCGATCTCGCCCGGCAGGACCGAAGTGTTGGGATCGACAACGAAGAAGCGGTTCAGGAGCGCCTGCGGGTCAGCAAGAAGGTCAGGGGAAATTGTCTCCTGAATCGTGTCGGCCTCCGGGTAGAGAATCTCACGCGGTGCGCCGCCGGTTTCGATGGTCTCCTCCGGGACAGACTGTGGCGCTTCGGGTTCTGCCGTTGATGCCGACTCTCCGGCTGCCGGTTCTGTGATTCCTGTTTCCGTCTGCTCCGGCTCCGTGATTTCCATTCCATCTTTTTGAGTTTCATCTTTTTGAGTTCCATCCTTTTGATCTTCCTCAGTTCCCTGCTCCTTCGATTCTGTCTGCCCTCTTTCTGCTCCCGGTCCCGGATTCGAATCCTGCTTCGCCGTATCCGTTTCCGCTGCTTCTGTCCCGGCAGACAGCTTATTTTCTGCCGTGCTTCCCTCCCGAAGCGCCGGTATCTGATCCCGCACTGCCGCGAGGAGATTTTCCATCCATCCCCTTCCGTCCTCTTTTCCGTCATAAAAAAGAAGCGGCATCATCACATCCACGGATAACTGCTCCGCCTGTGCTGCCGCCCGCTGCAGCAGAACTTTCCCCTCTGAGAAATGATTTTTCCGGAGAACCGCTGCACTGCGGAACAGCAGTATACTGCAGGACAGGAAAAGACATCCCCATCCGAACCATCGTCCATTTCGCCTGGCATTCCACATATTATCACCATATTCATGATATGTTACAGTTCCCCGGAAAATGCCTGATTCATACCTGCCGCAAGAACCCCGGCCAGGCGGCGGACCATCTCGTCGATCTCTTTTGTCGTCACGTAAAGGCTTTCGAGCGCCGGTGAAATGACTTCTCCCAGAAATTCATCCATCTCGGACTCCTCCAGCGATTCCAGAACGCCTGCGACGGCATCGTGGACGATCGTTCCTGCCCCTACAACGGTCGGCACACCGATTCCGATGACCGGCACGCCGAGCGTCTCCTGATTTAAGGCATTGCGGTGGTTTCCGACGCCCGAGCCCGGCCAGATTCCGGTGTCGGCAAGCTGGATCGTACAGTTCAGCCGGTGAATACTGCATGCGGCAAGGGCATCCACGGCGAGAATCACATCTGGATGGGTCTGTTCTGCCGTTCCGCGCAGGATTTCCACTGCCTCCATGCCCGTCTGTGCCATAACGCCGGGAGCAAGGGCACTCACTTCCCGGCCCTTCTTTCCGTAGGTGCGCACCAGATGGCGCGTAACGTTAAGCTGCTCCACCGTCTCCGGCCCGAGCGCATCCGGCGTGATGCCGCGGTTGCCGAGGCCGGCCACAAGAACGGATCCGCACGCTTCCGGCACCATTTCCATCAGACAGTGGGAAAACTCCTCCGCCGCTTTCCGGCTCTCCTCCTCGTCTGCCGTCAAAAGCAGCGGCGCTTCGATCGTCACATACGTCCCTTTCGGCTTTCCCATCATTTTTGCACCCTGCTCCGATGTGATTTTCACAATGGTTGTCTGAATTTCCGCCTTTCTTTTCTTCTTCTCAATCTCGACCCCGGAGATCTCCACATGGTCCCTCTCAAATTTTTCCTGATTCTCCATCGCCAGGTCTGTCCGCATCCTATACTTTCCTATCATACTTTTCTCCTTCTCCTGTATTTTTGTTGTAGTTTTTGCAATTTTTCCAAAAATATGTATTGACAAACCATGCGAAATATTATAGGATAATAAAGCATGTTTCAGTGGAGCGCCCGTGTCTGTTCCATTGAATAACATCCCTTAAATCACATTAATTTTAAAAATATTGGAGGTGTACAGTTTGGCTAACATTAAATCCGCAAAGAAAAGAATCCTGGTAAATCAGACAAAGGCAGACCGCAACAAAGCAATCCGTTCTGCAGTTAAGACTTCTATGAAAAAAGTAGATGCTGCTGTTGCTGCAAACGATAAAGAGGCTGCTGCTGCTGCATTAGTAAATGCGATCTCTACCATCGACAAGGCTGCTTCTAAAGGCGTTTATCATAAAAACAACGCTGCCAGAAAAGTATCCAATCTGAGCAAAGCTGTAAACTCAATCGCATAATCAAGATATAAAACAAAGAGAACTTAGTCATACCGTCATGTGGCTGGGTTCTTTTTTTATGCTTACCAAAAGAGTGCGCCGCGACAGATCTTTTGATAAACACAGAACAAGGCGTACCGGTACAGGAAAACTGGCCGATACGCCTTGTTCTTTTTAGAAAACTCTGCTCTTACGCCGCCCTGCTGTATTTCGTAATCAGCAGCTCCACGCTCAGCAGATCGGAAATTTTTCCCGTCTTCACGTCCTCTTCCATCTGCACGCAGTCATTGACCGCCGCTTTTAATTCCTCCGCCGCATACTGGCGCGACATGGGAATATAGTTCCGCACAACGAAGCTCTGCAGTCCCGTCCGTTTTGCGATCGTCGCCTGATCGCAGTGCTCTGCCAGCAGCTCTTTGACCTGCAGCAGCAGATTGAACTGGCGTGCCAGCAGAAAGAGAATCCGCATCGGCGGCTCCTTTAAAGCCAGCAGATCCTGATACAGATCGAGCGCTTTCCGCTGCTTCTTCTCCGTTACCGCGCGGATCATCTCGAAAATCCGGTTCGTAATCTGCGTTGTGCAGACTGCCTCGATATCCGCCCGCGTGATCACATCTCTTCCCATCGTATAGCTGAGCAGTTTTTCCAGCTCCTGCGAGATATTTCCCATATCCGTGCCCGTCTTTTCCAGAAAATCTTCCATATCCTGGCGCGTGATCTTTTTTCCCTCTTTTTTCATCATGCCGAGTACCCAGGTCATCAGCGTCTTTTCGTCCTGACGAGCAAATTCCACTGCTCTTCCCTGCTTCTGCACCGCCTTGTACATACGGTTCCGCTTATCGACTTCCTCCTCCACGAAGATCAGCACCAGATAATCCGGCAGGGATCCCATGTAGTCTGCCAGCGCGTCGGCTTTGTTTTTGAAAAATCCTGTATTTTCCAGCAGAATCACACGGCGGTCCGCAAAAAACGGCATCGTCTCCGCAAGGTCAATCACTTTGGGAATCTCGGTTCCTCTTCCCTCAAAGCGGGAGAAATTCATCGTGTCGTCCTCCGGCAGCAGTGCGTTTTTCAGCTTGTTTTTATACTGATGCTTCAGATAGGCTTCTTCTCCGTAGAGCAGGTAGGCCTGCTTAAAATTCTGCGTTTTGATATCTTCTAAAATGCTTTTCATTCCATCCTCTTTCTTTTGTTCCGGCAGAAGCACGTTTGCGCAGTGCCGCAGCAGCCGGAGCTTTTGACCATTCAGGAGACGGGAAATTCCACATCCGACCGGTATCCGTGAACCGCCAGGCGGTCACGCTTCAGCTGTACTGTCACGGCTCCATCCACCGGTGTTCCGTAGATATGGCTTTTGCAGGCACGAAGCCGCTCCAGCAGCTCCCGGTGCGGATGGCCGTACCGTCCCGGCCACGCGCAGGAAATCAGGCTGATCTGCGGCTGTATGCGGTTCAGAAATGCCTCGCTCGTTGAATTTCTCGAGCCGTGGTGCGCCACCTTTAAAATCTGGCACCGCTCTGCCGCCCCCAGGACCTCTTCTTCTCCGCTTCCCTCCAGATCTCCCGTCAGAAGTGCGCGGCAGGCACCGCAGGAAAGCTGTAATACAACACTTCCGGCGTTTTCCTCTCCCGTATAGTCTTCGCCCGCTCCCGGATGAAGTACCGATACGGTGAGTTCTCCTGCACGGATCTCGTCTCCCTTTTTTAGATATTCTACCATAATTCCCGCTTTTTGTGCGGCTAAAATAAAAGGATTTTCTTTTTCGCTTCCTTTCATCCACACAGGCAGGAACAGATGGCGGATGCGAAGCGCCGTTTTCTGCTCCCCGATCAGCTCCAGCAGTTCGAGGATTCCGTTCGTGTGATCTGCGTCCGGGTGCGTGACAACAACGGCATCAAGAGCGGCAATGCCGCGCTGTTTCAGATATGGGAGAATCCTTTTTTCCCCGACCGCAGACGCACTGCTGCTCCCGCCGTCATTCAGCATCACAAAACGGCCGCTCTCCACCACCAGCGAATCGCCCTGGCCGACGTCCAGCGCTGTAATGGAAAACGTTTCCCGGGGACGGTAAAAAAGCAGAACACAGGCAAAAAACATGGTAATACCAAAGAGCATCCGCTCCCGCTTTCGTGCCTGCGCACCTTTTCGTTTTGCCCCATCCGGATTCATCTCCCGTTTTCGTTTTCGCACATACAGTATCACCAGCAGACCGGTCAGAATGATTCCATATCCTGCCATCTGCCATTTTTCCGGCTGACCGCAGATCCACACATTTCCCGGAATCTGTGCGACCGCCGCTGTCATCTGCCGCAGAAGTGTGAGCAGGAACCGCGTCGGAAGCAGAACAACACTTCCCGCTTTCACGCTTGCCAGTCCCGCCAGAAGCCCCGCAGCACCCGTCAGCAGCACCGCCGTCATGACAGCTCCTGCAAACAGATTCGGCAGAAACGCAAAGAGCGGAATCTCATAAAAATACCACGCCTGCAGCGGGATCATGACAAGCTGCAGGGAAAGGTACACCATCGCAGCCTCTTTTCCTTTCGCCGCAAGCTTTTCCAACCCCGTTTTTTCCCCGCGTCTCTTCCGTTCCGCCTTCTCCCCCGCCAGAACCGGATAAACCCCGGAAATGGCTGTTACTGCTCCAAACGAAAGCCAGAACCCGCTCTGCTCCAGATACGAGGGGTTTTCCGCCAGCATCAGAATTGCCGCAAGAGAGAGCGCACTTAAGGAATCATACGTCCTTCCCACTGCGACAGCTCCCATCCGCACCGCAAACATCACCACTGCACGCACGGTCGCCGTTCCGCTGCCGGTAAACATGCCATACAGCACCATACCGGCGGCCGCTGCCAGAGATGCGGGAGTTTTCGGCAGATGCAGTGCCATCAGCAGCCGTCGGAGTGCCATGCCGAGCAGCATCAGATGCATGCCGGAAACGGAAATCAGGTGCAGCAGACCGCTCTGCTGATACGCCAGATACGTCTCCTCCGTGAGTTCCGACCGTTCCCCGAGCAGCATCGCAGAAAGCACACCTGCCTCCTCCTCCGGCATCATTTCTTTTAAAACGGCACAGCACCGCTCCCGCTCCAGCCGGAGCGCTTCGCCGAGATTCCACCGCCCGACATCCACAACTTCCTCCCGTTCCGAAATCACGTAGAACGCACAGCCTTTTCCCTCATAATATGTTTTCTCATCAAACATCCCCGGATTGCGCGGGCTTTCCGGCTTTTTTACAGTTCCGTACACCCGCACAGCGGCTCCGACCGGCAGATCTCCCCGCTTTGCGAGCAGATAAATTTTCCCTTTGCTTCCCTCCCCACGCAGCACATACCCGTTGTTGCTGCTCTTTTTCTCATACGTTTCAATTGTCCCTGCAATCCACACCTTCCTGCCCTGCTGCGCTTTGTTTTCGTATTTGGGGTCAGAAAAAGGCGTGCCAAGAGGCACGCCCGCAATCCGCAGCAGCACAAGCACCAGCATGAATCCAAGACACGCCAGGCACATGGGCCGTTTTCTCATGTATCTTTTTCCTCCAGATAAGACAGGTCTTCCTCGTAGAACTGATTGAGTTTCATCGTTTCACGGAAGGTTACATCGCTCTCTCCGTTGATGGAAAACTGCACCTTATCCACCTTACAGTTCGCCGTGATGGAATCCACCACCGCGTAAATCGGAATCTGCTCCGCCACACTCGAAAGCGCAGAATCCTTAAAAGATTTGTCAAAATTCACATAGGCAATCCGATCGGATGTCGTGACACTTAAGACATTCATCGTATCCGGCAGCACTGCATAGTGGCCGTCTTCTTTCGGTCCCTTCATCAGCTGCTCCACCACGACACGTTCCAGCGGAATGTTCGTGCTGTACGGCACCCGCCGCGTCTCTTTCACAAGATGATCGCCTGCTTCATTTGCAAAATACAGTGTCAGCGTCGCATACTGATACTGATAAATTTCCCTTCCGGAATTTTCCAGAAAGCTGTCCGCCGTCATCGTTCCGATCTCGCGTCCTTTGGAATCCTTTAACGGATCCCCGTCGATCAGAAGCGTCACGCGCTCCACCTCCGGAACCTGCACAAAGGTACGCACCAGTCCTGCACGCACCAAAACCTCCTGCGGCCGCGCAAGCTCTCCGTACTCTCCACTTAAGTTCAGCGTAAGGAGCCCGTTCTCCAGCGTATACGTCTTGATGGAAATCCCATTGGAAAGAAGTGCCTGGTTTCCGTCCTTGGCAGGTTTCTCCTGCAGCGCGTCAACCAGCTCCTTGATCAGTTTCTGATCCGTTCCTTCTTTTGGTTCATACGGCTCCTGCACCAGTGTTGTGCCGGTTTTGTCCAGGCAGTACAGGTGATACGCCGACTCCTTCTGGCTCTTCTGCCACTGCCCGCAGCCGCTAAGAAGCAGCACGCCGGCCAGCAGTACGCCAAGTATCCGTTTCATGTGCGCCACCTCCTACATCACGTAATTCAGAGGAATCCGCACGGAAAATGTCGTTCCCTCGTTTTCTTTGCTGTATACACGGATCGCTCCCCGGTGCATGACAATCGCGCTCCGCGCAATCGCAAGGCCAAGGCCGGTTCCGCCGATTTCCCGCGAGTGGGACTTGTCCACGCGGTAGAAACGCTCGAAGATATGCGCAATCGACTCCTCCGGGATGCCGATGCCGGAGTCTGCCACCGTCACGTAGAAATATTTGTGATCCGCATTTAAGGATACACGCACCCATCCATTCTCGTTGTTGTATTTGATGCCGTTTTCGATCAGGTTCGAGAACGCCAGCGAGAGCTTCGTCGCATCCACCTCCGCATTGACCGGGCGGAAGCTGTCGAGAATGAGCTCCACATTTTTCTGTGCGGCAATCGGATGAAGCCGCTTCAGCAGCTGCTCTAACAGCTCGTTGATATTGACCTGGGTGATATTGAGGTCTGCCACCTTTTTATCCATCTTGACCAGCGACAAAAGGTCGGTAATAATCTGGTTTTCGCGGTCGATCTCCGAGGTAATATCCTGCATGAACTCCTGATAAAGTTCCACCGGAACGCCCTCCTGCCCGTTCAGCGAATCCGCCAGAACCTTCATGGACGCAAGCGGCGTCTTTAACTCATGCGAGACGTTCGAAACAAATTCCTGGCGGGAATCGTCGAGCGTGCGGACGCGGGTCAGCATCTTGTTGAATGCGTCCGTGATCAGCTCTGTCTCGAGGTAATCCGGAACAGAAATGCTTTCGTCGAGATAGCCGTCGGTGATGTCCTCGATGGAACGGGTGACCTTCTGGAACGGCTTCATCAGAATGCCCGCGAGCAGATAGCCAAAAACCAGCACGAGAAGCGCAATGATCGAAAGAATCGTCATTCCCTTCGTCTCCAGAATTTTCATATTCGCACGGATCTCATCCGTCGAAATGCTGACGAGCATAACGCCGAGCGTCTCCTTCGTCTCGGTATTCTGAATCCGCACCGTCATTTCCAGATAGCTGTTTTTCCGGTCGTACTGGCTCGTCTCCTTGCCCTGAAAGCTCTGGATGACCTCCTGCGAGATAATCGTCTTTCCGCGGTCCATATCGTACGTATCTTTGATGACGCGGAAATCCTGGTCGATAATCAGGATTCTGCCGCCGTAGATATTTGTCAGCATACTGAGCTGTCCGTTGATGACATCCGATCCAGGATCTTCCATGTAATTCTGCTGGATGAGCTGGTTGCAGATAATATCGCACTGATTTTTTACGGTAATGCTGCGCACCGATACCGCACGGTCCTCATAGCTGTTTACGATGCTCTTCTCAAGGATCACACACGGTACAATGCCGATGATCACAAGAATCACCGTGATGCGGAAGCGCAGACTCCGCAGAAACTTCCATTTTTCTTTGTTTTTAAGCCTGGAAATAGTAACCAACTCCCCACTTTGTGTGAACGTACTTCGGTTCACTTGGATTTTTCTCAATCTTTTCGCGCAGACGGCGGATATGTACATCTACGGTGCGCACGTCGCCCGGGTACTCATAGCCCCAGACAATATTCAGCAGGTTCTCTCTGCTGTACACCTTGTTCGGATTGAAGACGAGAAGCTCGAGCACATCGAACTCCTTCGCAGTCAGATTGATCTCGCGGTCTCCGATGAAGACTCTTCTGCTCTCGCAGTCGATCCGCAGGTCTTTCACCTGTACGACTTTTGCTTTCTCTTCTTTTGGCTCCTGGCGGGCCGCACGGCGCATGATGGCCTTGATGCGTGCTTTTACTTCCAGAATGTTGAACGGCTTTGTGATGTAATCATCTGCGCCGTATTCCAGTCCCAGGATTTTGTCCATGTCCTCGCCCTTTGCGGTCAGCATGACGATCGGAACGTTGGAAAATTCACGGATCTGCTGGCAGACGGACAATCCGTCCAGCTTTGGCAGCATCAGATCCAGAAGGATCATATCGTATTCTTTTTCTTTTGCCATGGAGAGTGCTTCCTCGCCGTCGTATGCGCAGTCAACCTCCATGCCGTCCTGCTCCAGGCTGAAGCGGATTCCTTTTACGATCAGTTTTTCATCATCAACTACAAGAACTTTCTTTGCCATTTCTTCTCCTTCTTGTTCTAAACCTCGATAGAACCCCTTATCTTTTCAAACATCTTTCCCTTGATGCCCTCAATGTTCATAATCTCCTCAATCGAACCAAACGGGCCGTTTGCTTCGCGGTAGGCGATGATGGCATCCGCACGGCTCTCTCCGATGCCGGAGAGTGTCATCAGTTCTTCTTTTCCGGCCGTGTTCAGGTTGACTTTGCCGGAACCGGAAGCCTGCTCCGTGCCGCCCGTATTCTGCTGCGGCGTTTCCGTGATTTCCATGTTTTCTGCCTCCTCGCGCGTCCAGACGGTGATCTGCTCTCCGTCTTCGATTTTCCGTGCAAGATTGAGGATTTTTTCTTCAGCATCCGGCAGAAATCCGCCTGCCGCTTCCACAGCCTGCACTACGCGGCTTCCGCCCGGCAGCGTGTAGACACCGGGGGAAGCGACCGCACCGCAGATATAAACCTGCACTGTTTCTTCCGGTGCTGCCTCCTGTGCCTCACGTTTTTCCGGAATGCCTGTGGTTTCTCCGGCGCTTTTTTCGGAAACCGTCTGCTCCTCATCCACTTCCTTCTGATTCCCGAAAACGGTTTCCGCCGTGCTCCCGCCTGTGCTATCTGACAGTTTGTATTCTGTATCCCTGTGGTTGCATCCGCAGAGCAAAAAAACCAGCATCGCCGCCAGTATTTTTGCATGTTTTCTGCCTCTGTCCTGCTGTTTTTTCAATTTCATGCTGTGTACTCCCTTCCGCTTCGCATCTGACGCGCAAGGGTCCCTTGTGTACGCATAACTACGTTTCTATTGTATCGAAGAAACCATAAAAATACAAGTAGAAATCTTAATCGTTATTCCCACTGAAACACTACAATTCCCACAACGGCGATCGCCATGCCGATCAGTTTTCGCACGGTGAAATCCGTTTTTTCCATACCGAAAAGGCCGAACAGTTCAATCAGCCACGCCGCTGCGAGCTGGGAAATGACGATCAGCATCGCCGCCTTCGCCGGGCCGAGCCCTGCCATACTCCAGATAACCGTGATCGTGATAAACGCGCCAATTGCCCCGCCGAGCAGCAGATACCACGGCTTTACGCGGAACAGATCCCCGATGGGCTCCCTCCCGGTGATGCACCATGCCGCAAGACAGACGGCAAACGCACTGATCTGCACCCAGCCGGCCGCCAGCCATGTACTCGTCTGTTTCGTCACCTCTGTGTTGAAAACGCCCTGAATACTCATCAGTGCGCCGGAAAGCAGCGCTGTTAAAATTCCCGCCATTGATTTTTCCTCCTGCTGTTTTTTTATGTACTCTCGGAGTCTTTCTGCGCTTGATTTTACGAGAAGATTTTTTATCAGCTGCACCCAAATTTCTGAGGCGTACGCGATGCGTACGTTGATGAAATTTGGGTGCAGCTGGCGGAAAATCGGCCGTAAAAGCAAGTGCAGAAAGGCCCCGAGAGTACATTTTATACTATTCCTTTTTTCCCCGTTTTTATACAGAACTCAGGGACAGCAGGAAAACAGCCGACCGGTCTCCTGCCTAGGAAACCAGACGGCTGTCTATTTCACATTACTGTAATGCTTTCTCCAGTTTTTCAATCATCTCATCGATGTCATCTTTCGTAATCACAAGCGGCGGTACCATACGAAGAACGTCGCTTCCGGCGGAAATCACAAGAAGTCCGTTCTCAATCGCGCGGTTGATGACTTCTCCGACCGGACGTCCCGTTACGACAAGGCCCTGCATAAAGCCTTTTCCACGGCGTGCTGCGAGGCAGTCATATTTTTCCACCAGCTCGTCCAGCTTTTTCTCCAGATACGGAGCCGTCTCTGCTACATGCTCTACGACATGCTGTTTCTCATAGCATTCAAATACAGCATTGACAGCCGCGCAGGCCAGCGGGTTTCCGCCGTATGTCGTTCCGTGGTCTCCCGGAACGAGCGAATGCTCTGCCGTCTTTTTATTCAGCACGAAGGCGCCGACCGGAACGCCGCAGCCAAGTGCTTTTGCACACGTCATGACATCCGGCTGTACGCCGTAATCCTGCCATGCGAACAGTTTTCCCGTTCTTCCCATACCGCACTGGATCTCGTCGAGAATCAGCAGGATGTCGTGCTCGTCACACAGATCGCGCACGCCCTGTAAAAATTCTTTCGTTGCCGGATAGATACCGCCCTCGCCCTGTACAGTCTCCATGATGATCGCACATGTCTTGTCGGTAATCTGTGCCTTTACGCTCTCCAGATCATTAAAATCCGCAAATTTAATGCCGCCGATCAGCGGTTTGAACGGATCCTGATAATGCGTATTTCCTGTTACAGAAAGCGCTCCAAGGCTTCTTCCATGGAAGGAATGGTTCATCGCGATGATCTCGTGATCGTTGCTGCCGTCTTTTAAGTAAGCGTATTTTCTCGCTACTTTGATGGCTCCCTCGATCGACTCCGTACCGCTGTTCGTAAAGAATACTTTATCCATGCCGGATGCCTTCGCCAGCTTTTCTGCCGCGGAGCCCATCGGAACATTGTAGAACAGGTTGGAAACATGGATGACTTTGTCCACCTGGTCTTTCACTGCTTTTTTATAATCGTCATTGCTGTAGCCGAGCGCATATACCGCGATACCTGCCGCAAAGTCCAGATATGCTTTTCCGTCGGTGTCATACAGATGAACGCCCTCGCCGTGGTCGATCACAAGCGGGAACCGGTTATAGGTGTGGAGCACGTACTGCTCGGTCTGTTCCATATACTCATTTGTCTTCATGATTGAATTTCTCCTTGTTTTCCCCTAAAATCGCCGTACCAATTCCTTTGTTCGTAAAGATCTCAAGCAGCAGGCAGTGCTGGATTCTTCCGTCCATGATGTGGACTCTTGAAACACCGTTCTCAATCGCGTCGATACAGCCCTGGAGCTTTGGAATCATACCGCCGCCGACATTTCCGTTGGTGATGAGATCTCTTGCTTCCTGTACGTGGAGCTCGGAAATCAGGCTCTCCGGGTCCTTCGGATCTTTGTAGACACCCTCGATATCGGTCAGGAATGCCAGTTTTTCTGCATTTAACGCCTCAGCGATGGCGCATGCCGCGTCGTCTGCGTTGATATTGTAAGTATTGAAATCATCATCCATGCCTACCGGGCAGACAACCGGAAGGAAGTCGTTCTCCAGAAGATCGTACAGCACCTTCGGGTTTACGTTCTTGATATTTCCAACGAAGCCGATATCCTCGCCCTTGGACAGCTTCTTCTCTACATTTAAGAGTCCGCCGTCTTTTCCGCTGATGCCGACCGCGTTGACACCGAGTGACTGAATCATGGTGACAAGCTCTTTGTTGACCTTATTCAGCACCATCTCTGCCACTTCCATCGTATCGGCATCCGTTACACGAAGGCCGTTGACGAATTTCGGTTCCATGCCGACTTTTCCGACCCAGCGGCTGATTTCCTTTCCACCGCCGTGTACGATGATCGGTTTGAAGCCGACCAGTTTCAGAAGAACTACGTCCTGGATGACGTTTCTCTTTAACTCTTCATCCACCATTGCGCTTCCGCCGTATTTGATGACAATGATTTTGCGGTTGAACCGCTGAATATAAGGAAGTGCCTCGATCAGCACATTTGCTTTGTCCAGATACATCTGATTTACCATGATTTTTTCTCCTCTTATGCTCTTTTCCCGTGCCTGTTCCGGATCCGGTCAGGAACGATAATCTGCGTTGATTTTTACGTAATCGTAGGTCAGGTCGCAGCCCCATGCCGTTGCTGTCGCCTCTCCCATGTGGATGTCGGCGGTCGCAGTTACTTTCGGCTCGGAGAGGATCTTCGTTGCCTCCTCCTCGCTGTAGTCAACGGCAACACCTTTCGTGATAATCTGCAGTTTTCCGGCTGCGCTCTCAAAGTAGAGATCTACATTTTCCGGATCGAATTTTGCTCCGGAGTAACCCATCGCGCAGAGGATTCTTCCCCAGTTGGCGTCATGGCCGAAGATTGCCGCTTTCGTCAGACTCGATGTGATGACGGATTTTGCCAGTGTCACGGCCTGCTCTTTGCTCTCGGCTCCCTGAATCGTCACTTCGAACAGTGCGGTTGCGCCCTCGCCGTCGCCTGCGATGTGCATCGCCTGTGTTTTATTGACTTCAAAGAGTGCTTCTTTGAAAATCTTGTAATCCTCGTTTTCTTCCGTAATTTCCGGGTTTCCGGCAAGACCGTTTGCCAGAAGGAGAACGGTATCGTTTGTGGAAGTATCACCGTCTACGGAAACCATGTTGTAGGTGTCCGGTACGACTTCGCTCAGTGCTTTCTGCAGCATCTCTTTCGAAATATTGGCATCGGTTGCCACAAAGCTCAGCATGGTGCACATATTCGGATGGATCATGCCGGAGCCCTTGCACATACTGCCGATCGTTACGGTTTTTCCGCCGATTTCGATCTGAACAGCAACTTCCTTCGGCTCGGTGTCGGTTGTCATGATCGCCTGTGCTGCTATAGCTGCGGCTTCTCTTGTAGCTGCAAGCTGCGGTTTCAGCATTTCCACGCCGGCTGCGATCTTATCGATCGGGATCTGTTTTCCGATAACACCGGTCGATGCAACGAGAACGGAGTCCTCTGGAATGGAAAGTGCAGCCGATGCTGCCTCTGCGGTTTTTCTGCAGTAGCCATAGCCCTCCTCGCCGGTGCATGCATTGGCGATTCCGCTGTTGCAGACGATTGCCTGTGCGGTTGGATGGTTGTATACAATCTCCTGGTCCCATTTGACCGGAGCTGCTTTTACGATGTTTGTAGTAAAGGTTCCTGCTGCTACGCACGGTACCTCGCTGTAGACAAGTGCCATATCCTTTACGCCCTGTTTTTTAATTCCTGCTGCGCCGCCTGCTGCCTGAAAACCTTTTGCAGCAGTGATGCCTCCTTCAATCTTTTTCATTCTTTTATCCTCACTTTTCGTAAATTCCGTCTGTTGTCTGCTTCTGTCTTTTTTACGGGAACATCGGCGGCATGCACAGGCCTTCGTTTTCCGGCAGGCCGAACATCAGGTTCATATTCTGTACCGCCTGTCCTGCTGCGCCTTTGACCAGGTTGTCCATCGCACCCATCATGATGATTCGTTTCGTTCTCGGATCGATCTTGAAGTTGACATCCACATAGTTGCTTCCCTCGACCCATTTCGTCTGCGGGCAGACATCCTTATCGAGAACACGTACAAACTGCTCGTTGGCATAATACTTATCATAAACGGCTTTAACCTCTTCGTAAGTCACATCTTTTTTCAGGGATGCATATGCCGTTACGAGAATGCCGCGGTTCATCGGAACAAGATGCGGGGTGAAGTTCAGGGTGATCGGGTAGCCGGCTGCATAGGAAAGCTGCTCCTCGATCTCTGGTGTGTGGCGGTGGCCGGCAACGCCGTATGCCTTGATGTTTTCATTGACCTCACAGTAGAGGTTGTCCACTTTCGCTCCTCTTCCTGCTCCGGAAGTTCCTGATTTTGCATCAATAATGATGGTGTTTCCATCAATCAGATCTTCCTTTAATAAAGGATAAATCGAAAGAGTTGAGCAGGTCGGATAGCATCCCGGGTTTGCCACGATGCGCGCTTGTTTTACTTTCTCACGGTTGATCTCGCACAGTCCGTAAACCGCCTCGTCGATATACTGCGGGGATTTATGCTCGATCTTGTACCACTCTTCATACGTTTTTACATCTTTAATACGGAAATCGGCGCTCAGGTCGATGACCTTTACTTTCGAAAGAATTTCATCATTTACCAGGGAAGCACAGAGTCCCTGCGGAGTTGCTGTAAAAATGACGTCTACTTCCTTTGCAAGCTGCTCCATGTTGTCGTCCTTGCAGACATCGTCTACTAACTGAAACATATTCTGGTAAACCGACGCATATTTCTTATCGATATAGCTTCTGGAACCATACCATTTAATCTCCACATCTTTGTGTCCCAGGAGAATACGCACCAGCTCGCCTCCTGCATATCCTGTAGAACCGATAATTCCTGCTCTGATCATACCTTTTTCTCCTTTTTTCTTTCGCCCGTTTTCTTGTCTTGCCGGACATTTTTTCTTTTCTCTTTATGATAGCTCAATTATTTTCTTTTTTCAATGAAAAATCTTTGTTTTCTGCTGTCATATACCGTCGATTGCATAAGTATACACCTCAAATGTATATTATGCAAGTTTTTTTTGAATTTCTGAAAAAAAGCTTGCATAATCCTGTCGTATGATGTATATTTTAGTCATTGACGATGCACCGCGCATATAGGTGCACGAGAAATCCAAGGAGGATCTTACATTATGAAAGAAAAAGTTGTACTTGCCTATTCCGGCGGACTTGATACTACTGCCATTATTCCGTGGCTGAAAGAGACCTTTGACTACGAAGTAATCTGTTGCTGCATCGACTGCGGCCAGGGAAACGAGCTGGTTGGCCTCGATGAGAGAGCAAAACTTTCCGGCGCTTCCAAATTATATATCGAAAACGTTATCGACGAGTTCAGTGAAGACTTCATCATGCCGTGCGTAAAAGCAGGCGCTGTTTATGAGAACAAATACCTGCTCGGTACTTCCATGGCACGTCCGGTTATCGCAAAGAAACTCGTTGAGATCGCAAGAAAAGAAGGTGCTGTTGCCATCTGCCACGGCGCTACCGGTAAAGGAAATGACCAGATCCGTTTCGAGCTCGGCATCAAAGCCCTTGCTCCGGATATCAAAGTAATCGCTCCTTGGAGAATGACCGATGTATGGACCATGCAGTCCCGTGAAGACGAGCTGGCTTACTGTAAAGCACACGGCATCGACCTTCCGTTTGATGCAAACCACAGCTACAGCCGTGACCGTAACCTGTGGCACATCAGCCATGAGGGACTTGAGCTTGAGGATCCGTCCAACGAGCCGAACTACGACGATCTTCTCGTACTGACCACTCCTCCGGAAAAAGCTCCGGACGAAGGCGAGTACGTAACCATGACCTTTGAGGCCGGCGTTCCGAAGACCTTAAACGGAAAAGAAATGAAAGTTTCTGAAATCATCACCGAGCTGAACAAGCTGGGTGGAAAACACGGCATCGGTATTGTTGATATCGTTGAGAACCGTGTTGTCGGCATGAAATCCCGCGGTGTTTATGAGACTCCTGGCGGAACCATCCTGATGGCTGCACATGAGCAGTTAGAGGAGCTGATTCTCGACCGTGAGACCCTGAAAACAAAGAAAGATCTCGGAAACCTGCTTGCTGAGGTTGTTTACGAAGGAAAATGGTACACTCCTCTGCGCGAGGCAATCCAGGCATTCGTTGATGTAACCCAGAAATACGTAACAGGCGAAGTAAAATTCAAACTGTTCAAAGGCAACATCATCAAAGCCGGCGAGTCTTCTCCGTACAGCCTGTACAATGAGTCTCTTGCTTCCTTCACCACCGGCGATCTCTACGATCACCACGATGCAGACGGATTCATCACACTGTTCGGTCTGCCGCTGAAGGTTCGTGCGATGAAAATGCAGGAGCTGGAGAAAAACAACAACAAATAAGATCTGATCCTATGGATTCCCAAAAGAAAGCGGACTCGCTCCGCTTTCTTTTTTTGCATGCAAAAAGGACCCGCCCATTTCAGGCAGGTCCCTTTGTTTATTCGTAATATGCGTCGATTCCGTCCGCAATTCCCTGTGCCATCTTGTTTCGGTAATCCTCGGTTGCCATCAAACGGTCCTCGGAAGGATTGCTCATGAAGCCAAGCTCAATGATCGTGACCGGAATGGTACTCCAGTTGATGCCGCTCATGGAATCGGTGTAAATCACATCGCGGTTCTTCGCACCGGTGTCTTTGCAGAATGCTGCGATCATCTTCTGGGAGAGCTTCTGGCTCTTGCTGACCACATCACCGGAAAGATACGTATTTCTGCTGCTCGGTGCCATCGTAAGTGCTCCGTAAACCGACTGGTTCGAATCGCCGTTCGCGTGTACACGCACGAGAATGTCTGCTCCGTTCTGCGCGGCAAGTTTTGCACGCTCGGAATTGCTGATATTGACGTCGTGCGTCTCGCGGATCATGTAAACATCGTAGCCGCGCTCCTCAAGGATATCGCGTACCTTTAAGGATACCGCAAGGTTCAGCTCATACTCATTGATGCCGGTTGCCACACCGCATGTTCCGGAAGCAACCTTCGCCTTATAGGTCGATGATCCCGGTCCGATCGGCTCTTTCTCGCTGTTTCCTCTTCTCTGGTGTCCTGCGTCGATTGCCACGCAGATATTTTTGCTGTTCCGGCGGACACCGTTTTTATCAACGTAATAGCCGTCGATGTAGGTATCCTTATAGATGCCGCCCCAGCTTCGGAAGTAATACGTTTTTCCGTCCACTTCCTGCCAGCCGTTCTTGTAAATACCGCCCCAGCTCCGGAAGTAATACGTTGCGCCTTTGATCGTTACCCACTGGCTCTTATACATGCCGCCCCAGCTCTGCAGGTAATACCAGTTATTATCATACCACAGCCATTCACTGTGCATCATTTTGCCGTCCTGCCTCAGATAATACCAGTTCTTGTCATACAGCAGCCAGCCTTCCCCTTTTGGGGTTCCGTTGCTGTCCATGTAATACCAGTCACTGCCCTTGGCCGCCCAGGCGTTCACGCGCATGCCGCCCCAGCTTTCAAAGTAATAATCAACGCCGTCAATCGTCTGCCAGCCGGTACTCATCACACCGTCTGCGTCTACATGGTACGTTCTTTTATCATGCACAAACCACTGATTCGTTCTGAGACTTCCGTCCTCATTCAGATAGTACCATGTTCCGCCGACTTTTTTCCAGCCCTGGAATCCGGCTCCGCCCCAGCTCTCGAAGTAGTAGAGCGTTCCGTCAATCTTCTGCAGTCCGGTGCTCATCACACCGTTTTCATCTACATGGTATGTTCTCTTGTCGTGAACGAACCATTCATTCGTTTTGACGCTTCCGTCCTCGTTCAGATAGTACCATGCCCCGCCGACTTTTTTCCAGCCTTTGTATCCGGCTCCGCCCCAGCTCTCAAAATAATAGAGCTTTCCGTTGACCATCGAAAGACCCGTGCACATGATTTCGTCTGCATTCAGATAATATCTCCGGTTCAGATGGGTGATCCACTCGCTGGCGGCCATCGTGCCGTCCTCTTTTCTGTATTTCCAGCTTCCGTCCTCCTGTTTCACCCAGCCGGCAGGAAGTTTCTCTTCCGGCTCCTGTTCGTTGTCCTCACCTGGAATCGTAACAGCCGGCGTCTCGTTTTCCGAAGTACCGCTCTGCTCCTGCACTGCCGCTTCCTCATCCGAATTCTGCTCGGAACTTTCCGTCTCATCCTGCTGCCAGGTTACGGCCGTGCCGTCATTTTCTGCTGCGCTTACCCTTGCCGGAAGCGCCCAGCCTCCTGCCGCAACGACCGCTGCGATCAGCAGTGCTGCGATTTTCTTTTTTGCCATCTGGTTTTCCTCCTTTTATCGCGCCATCTGGTAAATCTCATATACTTCCTGTGCGCCCAGCTTGCGGATGCGGGACAGTTTTACAGTGTCCTGCTGTGTTGCATCCATGGAAAGGGCACGCAGATCCTCATCCGACGGGTTCGGGATATCAAGCTCATGCAGGGAGGTCGGCATGCCGAGCGAATGGAAGAACGCTACTGTGCGCTCAATGCCTTCCGTTGCCCGTTTGTGATCGCTTCCCTCTGTGATGCCCCAGACTTTTTCTGCAAACCGTGCAAACCGCCAGAGAACCGTCTCATCATCGTACTGGTATTTCGCCCAGGCACCCCAGACTGCCGCCAGGGATGCGCCGTGTGCTACATCGTATTTTGCACTTAACGCATGGCCGAATTTATGTACCGAAAAATCTTTGCCGCGTCCGCACTCCGTCAGTCCATTGTGTGACAGACTTCCGCACCACATGATTTCCGCCATCGCATTGTAATCGGATGGGTTTTCCAGAACCTTCGGTCCGTTTTTGATTACGGTACGGAGGAGTCCCTCTGCGATCTCGTCCGTCATCTCGCACTGGCTCTCCGGAATGAAATAGCGCTCCATCGTGTGCATCATGATGTCGGTTACGCCGCAGGCAATCTGGTATTTCGGCAGGGTTGCTGCCAGCTCCGGATTCATGATGGCAAATTTGCAGCGGTTGAACGGCGTGTTGATGCCTGCCTTTTTGCCGATTGCCTCGTTTGTCAGAACGGCGGAATCACTCATCTCGCTTCCGGCTGCCGGAATCGTCAGAACCGCTCCTACCGGGAGAGATTTTGTCAGCGGTACTTTTTTCGTCCAGATATCCCAGAGTGCCTCCTCCGGATTTGCAGCTCCGTGTGCAACGGCTTTTGCGGTGTCAATCGAGCTTCCGCCGCCGACGGCAAGAATAAAGTCTGCCTGCATTTCCACTGCTTTTTTCACACCCTCCTCGGCAAGGGCAAGTCTCGGGTTTGGTTTTACGCCGCCAAGCTCTTCAAAGGCAAGGCCCTCTTTTGCAAGAGATGCTTCCACTCGGTTCAGAAGACCGCTCCGTTTTGCACTTCCGCCTCCGTAAACGACGAGCACCTTTGTGCCGCCCCATTTCTTTACCTCAGCGCCTGCCTGGTTTTCGGTCTCTTTTCCGAACACGACTTCCGTCGGGGTATACTGTATAAACTGATCCATCTTCTTATTTCCTCCCTGCATTTTTATTCTTCATAAATCCGTACGTTTCCCGAGCTTACACGGTAAAGATCGTCTCTCCTGTTTTCCAGAGACGGGATTTCATTTCTTGTCCGCTCCAGCACTTCCGGATCCAGCTCTGCGATGAGTACCTGCGGGGTATCATCTGCCTCCGCAAGAATTTCGCCGTCCGGCGCAATGATCATGGAATGGCCGTACGCCTCAAACCGCGCTTTCTGGCCGCACTGGTTGGCGGCGAGCACGTAGCATCCGTTTTCAATGGCGCGCGTGCGCAGCAGTGCTTCCCAGTGGCGCTCTCCCGTTGCTTTCGTAAAATCCGCCGCTATCAGAAATGCATCTGCTCCAGAGGATGCCATCAGCCGGTACTGTTCCGGAAAGCGAATATCGTAGCAGATGCTCATGCCGAACAGGCCAAGCGCCGTGTCCGCAAGAACAATTTCATTTCCCGGGCAGATCTCGCGTGATTCTTCGTAGGAGACACTGCCCGGAATATTTACGTCAAACATATGTATTTTGCTGTATTCTGCAATCGTTTCTCCATCTGGTCCGAACAGAAACGACGTGTTGGACGGACGCCCCGGATGGCGCCGTACCGTCATGCTGCCGCAGTGCAGATAGACATCGTACCGTTTGGCAAGGCTGGAAAACCGGCGGCTGACGTAGCCCGGCACTGCACTTGCGTGGCCCGGCATGTCTGCTCCCGTGTATTCTGCGGTCTCCGGGAAAAGAATCAGCTTCGCTCCCTGTTCCGCCGCCTCCCGCACATACTGCTCGGCCATACGCATATTTTCATTCATATCCGGCCCGGAATCCATCTGCACCAGGCCTGCAATTATTTTTTCCATCTTTTTGTCCCCTCGTTTCACATGTTATCTTGTGATTTTTCCGCTTATACTCTCGTTTATTATATCGCATATTCCCCAAAACAGCTACCCAAATTCGCAATTTTCATACCTTTTGCAGCTTTTATTTTTTAATTTTTGAAAATAACAATTGACAAATCCGGAAAACAGGAGTAGCTTAGAATCATAAGCTGTCGTGTTCGATCAGATGCGGCAGAAAAAATCATGAAAGGAGAACACCACTTATGATCAATCTTATTTATGCATCCAGCGTAAAACAGAATAAACTTCGTATGGCGATCAAACCAGGTGGCTGCCCTTCTTTCGAAATTCTTTGTAAGCATTAACTCTGCATAACAAATCTCTATGCATTCTTTATGCCTGCTATTTCGCACAGAAGGCGCGGTACGTCGATACTGCGGCTTTTTTTATTGCTATAAACAGTACGAAACCGTTCTTTCCGGCTTCGCTCCGTTTCCGGCAGGCAGATTCCGCGGTCTTCTTACCGCATCGATTCCCTTCTTTTATATACAAACGCAGCCTTCGCTTTCGTTTCCCGTTGTTCCGTTCCCACACTTACGGAGCTTTTGAAAGCCTATGTTCTGCCAGACACCCAAACGACATCAATGAGGAGGTTTTAACATTCATGAAGAAAAATCCAATCGGTAAGTACCTGCTCCAGAACTGGTACTACTACGTTTTCGCTTTTGGTTCCATGGCCTTAAGTGTCTTTCTCGATATGCTCGCGCCGCTTGTCACGCTGCACATCGTGGATGACGTGCTGGTCGGTCACAAAATGGAACTGCTCTGGAAATACCTTGCCGCCTTTCTTCTGATCGGTGCCGCAAAAGCCCTGTTTCAGTACATTAAAGAATTTTTATTCGATGTCAGCAGCGTCCGCGTCGCCAGCCAGATGAGGGACAACCTGTTCCGCCACGTCCAGCGGCTTTCGGTGGAATACTTTGACAAAAACAATACCGGCGAACTCCTCGCCCGCGTGCGCGATGACGTCGACCGGATCTGGGATATCCTCGGCTTTGCCGGCATGCTGATCTTAGAAGGCCTGATCTGTATCATGATGGCAATGGTCAGTATGGTCAAACTGGATCTGCCGCTGACACTCGTCTCCGTGGCGATCCTTCCTTTCGTCGCAGGCATCGCAATCCGCCTCGAAAAAGAACTCGACCGTGTCTACGATGCGATCAGCGAGGAAAACGCTGTCATGAATACCGTTGCACAGGAAAATCTCGCCGGTGTCCGCACCGTCAAATCCTTTGCACGGGAACCGTATGAGATCAAAAAATTCCGGAAACACAATCAGAAATACTGCGATCTCAACATGGATCAGGCGCGCGTCCTGATGAAATACGATCCCGCCATCTCGTTTCTTACGAAGCTGATGCGCGTGCTCGTCCTTCTCGCGGGCGGCTACGGTGTCATCCACGGACGCATTACGCTCGGTGTTTTAACGGCCTTTATGGAGTACACCTCCAAGATCACCTGGCCGATCGAAAACGTCGGCTGGCTCGGCAACTGCTTCGCTTCTGCGATTGCTTCCAACAAGAAGCTGAACAAAATTCTCGCAGAGGAGCCGCAGATCGCAGAACCGGAAAATCCGGTGGAGCTTTCAAAACTTCCGGGTGACCTGGAATTCCATCACGTCGATTTCTCCCTGCATGACACACCGATTCTGCAGGATATCGACTTTACCTTAAAGCAGGGCCACACACTCGGCATCATGGGTATGACGGGTTCCGGAAAAACAACCATCGTCAATCTGCTCGAGCGTTTTTACGATGTCACCGACGGTTCCATCTGTCTCGACGGCCACGATATCCGCACCCTGCCGCTGCGCACCGTGCGCGATACTTCTTCCGTCGTCATGCAGGACGTCTTCCTGTTCTCAGATACCATTTCTGAGAATGTCCGCCTCGGCAGCCGCAGCACGATGAAATCCGAGGAGGTACATAACGCTGTCTCCGCTGCATGTGCTTCCGAGTTCGTCGACCATCTTTCGGATCAGTACGAAACCGTCATCGGCGAACGCGGCATGGGACTTTCCGGCGGTCAGAAGCAGCGTCTTTCCATCGCACGCGCCCTGGCAAAACAGGCTCCGATCCTCGTACTGGATGATTCCACCTCGGCGCTCGATATGGAGACCGAATACGAAATCCAGAGCCATCTCGCCGAGAAAAAAGATGTTTCCAAGATCATCATTGCCCACCGCATTTCTTCGGTGCAGAATGCCGATGAGATCCTGTATCTCGATCACGGACGCATCGCCGAGCGCGGCACGCATGAGAGTCTGATGGCACAGAAAGGCCTGTACTACTCCACCTGGGAGGCTCAGTACGGTGATTACCATAAAGCAAAGGCAGCCCTCGAGCAGGCACTTCCTGCCAATGCTTAATTCAATTTAATCTGTTACCCGACAACTTCTGTATTTACTTACCCGTTAAGAGAGGAACAATACGATTATGGCTATCAATTCCAGTAAAGTAGATGAAGAGCAGAAAGAGGTCTTAAAGAGCGCGACCATCCGCCGCCTCTTCTCCTACTTAAAAAATTATAAACGCCAGGTTGCCGTTGTTCTCGTGGTTCTCGCCGTTACCATTGCGATTTCCACTGTGAACCCACTGCTCCTGGAGTACGCCATCGACGTCAATATTGCGCAGAAAGACTGGCGCGGGCTTGTTGCCCTCTGCGTATTCATGGTTGTGATCAACCTGGTTTACGCGGCCGGTGTCCGCCTGCGGATGCTTCTGATGGCGCGCATTACCAACAACATTCTTCTGGAAATCCGTGACGAGCTCTACACGCATATCCAGACCTTAAGCTTCAGCTTTTTCGATACCCGTCCGGCCGGAAAGATTCTGGCGCGCATCATCGGCGATGTCAACTCGTTAAAGGATGTGCTGAACGACGGTGTCACAAAGCTGATTCCGAACATTCTCACGATCATCGCTATTCTGGTGATCATGATGATCAAAAACATCTGGCTCTCCTTAAGTGCGATTCTCGTGCTGCCGCTGATCGCTATCGGCATGTATTTTATTCAGATCGTCGCACACAAGAGATGGCAGACGTTCCGGAAAAAATCTTCCAATGTTACGGCGTATATCCACGAGGACTTCTCCGGTATCCGCATCATCAAGAGCTTTACCGCAGAGCAGGAATCGCAGGGCGAGTTTGACCGGCTTCTTCTTGAGCATCAGAACTCCTTCATCCATGCGGTCCGCCTGGCGGATGGTTTTTCCGCTGTGATCGAGGTGACCTGGGGCATCGGAACGTTTCTTCTGTATTTTATCGGTATTTCCGTGCTCGGCGTGGATGCCGTTCCGATCGGTACGTTCACGGCGTTTGCGATGTATCTGACGATGTTCTGGGATCCGATCCAGAACCTGGCCGGTTTTTACAACAAGCTGATCACGAACCTTTCCGCTGCGGAGCGAATCTTTGAGATCCTCGACACACCGGCGGAGGTTGCCGACAAGCCTGGCGTCACAGAACTGCCGCCGATCAAAGGAGAAGTAACATTCGACCACGTCAGCTTTGCCTACTCCGATGATCCGGACACGCTGGTTTTAAAAGATGTCAGCTTTACAGCGGCTCCCGGTGAGACGATCGCACTCGTCGGCCCGACCGGCGCTGGAAAGACGACCATTGTCAATCTGATCAGCCGTTTCTACAATATTACTTCGGGAACGGTCCGCGTCGACGGCCACAGCCTGACGGATGTCTCCATCAACAGCCTGCGTGCCCAGATGGGCGTTATGACCCAGGACAACTTTCTCTTCTCCGGCACGATCCGCGACAACATTGCGTATGGAAAGCTCGATGCCACGGAGGAAGAAATCATTGCCGCCGCAAAGGCCGTGCATGCCCATGACTTTATCATAGAACTGCCGGACGGCTACGACACCGAGATCAGCGAGCGCGGCGCCCGTCTTTCCAACGGCCAGCGCCAGCTTCTCGCCTTTGCCAGAACGATGGTGTCTGATCCGCGGATTCTGATTCTCGATGAGGCGACGTCCAGCATCGACACACAGACAGAAATTCAGGTGCAGCAGGGAATCGAAAGCCTGTTGAAGGGCCGTACCTCGTTCATCATTGCGCACCGTCTTTCTACTATTAAAAATGCGGACCGGATTTTCGTGATCGACCACGGAAAGATTTTCGAGCAGGGAACCCACGACGAACTGATGGCAAAACAGGGCGCGTACTACCAGCTCTACCAGGCACAGTTCCGCAGGGTATCGTAAAATCAAGAAATTTTCTCAAAACTGCCTTTCTTTTTTACAGGGAAAGGCAGTTTTTTTCCCTCTTTTCTATAACTGGTTTTCCTTTCCTTGACAAATGAATCCTCCCTGCTATATGATGATAACTGATCTTTTTTCGGGGACATTTGTTCCCGTCTGCCGCTTCCCACTCCTGCGGCATTTGTTACTGAACGGTCTGATACGGAGCTTTTTCACAATGCTTCCGTATTTTCTTTCAGAAAGGAGTATCATGACGTTTTTTTCCAGAAAACATTTACGCCTTCTCCTCCTTCCTGCGCTCCTTCTTCTGACGGGCTGCGCAGGTTCCGCAAAGGAGACGGCGGATTCCACAGAGAACGAAAAGCTCTCCGCCGTGGCGACCATTTTTCCGCAGTATGATTTTCTGCGCGCCATCGGCGGCGATCATCTCGATCTCCACATGCTGCTTTCCCCGGGTGCGGAAAGTCACTCGTTTGAACCGACACCGGGCGATATGATTACGGTTTCCGAATGTGATCTCTTCGTCTACGTCGGCGGCGATTCCGATGCCTGGGTCGAGACAATCCTTGATTCTGTCGATACCTCGAACAAAGAGGTAGTGACGCTGATGGACTGCGTTGACACCGTTGCCGAGGAAACCGTCGAGGGAATGGAGACCCACGGCCACGCACACGATCATGAGGACGAGGATGCGCACGACCATGAGGACGAAGATGCAGATCACGAGGATGTACACGACCATGAGGACGAGGATACACACGACGAATCTTCCCATGATCATGCGCACGAATCCCACGGCGAACAGGACGAGCACGTCTGGACCTCGCCGAAAAATGCAATGCGGATTGTCCAGAAGCTCTGTGATTCCCTCTGCCGCCTCGACCCGGAGCATGCGGATGAATACCAGGCAAACACCGCCTCGTATCTTGCTTCGCTTGCCTCCCTCGATGAGGAATTTTCCGATGTCACCGCAACTGCAAGCCGCCATACCATTGTTTTCGGCGACCGTTTCCCGTTCCGCTACTTTGCGGACACCTACGGCCTCGACTACTACGCGGCGTTTCCCGGCTGCTCCTCGGAATCCGAGGCAAGTGCCAAAACCCTTTCTTTTTTAATTGATAAAATCAAGGAAGAACAGATTCCCGTCGTTTTCCACACCGAGCTGTCCAATGAACAAATGACGGACTCCATCTGTGAGGCGACCGGCGCGAAAAAGCTGCTGCTTCATTCCTGTCACAATGTATCCAAAGATGATTTCGAAAGCGGCGCTACGTATCTCTCCCTCATGGAACAGAACGTTTCCGCATTAAAGGAGGCTTTAAACTAAATGGCTCTACTTACCTGCAGTGATGTCACCTTCTCCTACGAGGGCATCCCGGTCCTGACCGATGTCAACTTTGCCCTGGAAGCCGGCTCCTACCTCTGTATTGTGGGCGAGAACGGTTCCGGAAAAAGTACTCTGATCAAGGGACTGCTTCACTTAAAAAATCCGTCCACCGGCTCGATCACAACCGGCGACGGGCTTCATCCAAGCGAGATCGGCTATCTGCCGCAGCAGACCGCCGCACAAAAGGATTTCCCGGCGAGCGTCTGGGAAGTCGTGCTGTCCGGCCGGCAGAACCACCCGCATTTCCCGCCGTTTTACACAAAGGCAGACAAAGAGGACGCGCTCCGCAATATGGAGCTTCTCGACCTCCTTCCATTAAAGAAACGATGCTACCGTGATCTCTCCGGCGGCCAGCAGCAGCGTGTGCTTCTCGCTCGTGCGCTTTGCGCCACAAAGAAACTGCTGCTCCTCGACGAGCCGGTCACTGGCCTTGACCCGGTCATGACAAACGAAATGTACCAGCTCATCCGCCGCATCAACCGCGAGCAGAACGTTACGATCATCATGGTTTCCCACGATATTCGCAATATTCTGCCGGACGCAACGCACATTCTCCAGCTCGACCAGAAGCAGGTCTTCTTCGGTCCGACGAACGAGTATCTGAAAACCGAGGCTGGAAAACAGTTTTTAGGAGGTGCCGACTTATGATTTCGAATCTGCTGAAAATGCTTTCTTATCCGTTTATGCAGCGTGCCCTTGTGGTCGGTATTCTCGTCTCGTTGTGCGCCGCACTGCTTGGCGTCAGCCTCGTGTTAAAGCGCTACTCCATGATCGGCGACGGCCTCTCCCATGTCGGATTCGGCTCTCTTGCGATTGCAACGGCACTCGGTTTTGCTCCGCTTGCCTTCACAATCCCTGTCGTCGTGCTTGCCGCCTTTCTGCTGCTCCGCATGAACGAATCCAGCAAGATCAAAGGCGACGCCGCCATCGGCCTGATTTCAAGCTCTGCGCTTGCGATCGGTGTCATCACGGTTTCGTGGTCGAGCGGCATGAACACCGATGTCAACAACTACATGTTCGGAAGCATCCTTGCGATGAGTGATGAGGACGTTGTTCTCTCCGTGGTGCTCTCCATCGTCGTGCTGATCCTGTTCGTCCTGTATTACAACCGTATTTTTGCCGTCACTTTCGACGAGACATTTGCCAAAGCAACCGGTGTCCGCGCAGAGGTTTACAACATGCTGCTGGCATTCTTAACCGCCATCACCACCGTCCTCGGCATGCGCATGATGGGCGCGCTTCTGATCTCCAGCCTGCTGATTTTCCCGGCACTGACCTCGATGCGTCTCTGCCATACCTTCCAGAGCGTGGTGATCTGCTCCGCGGTTCTCTCGGTGGTGTGCTTCCTTCTTGGCATGTCCCTCTCATTTTTCCTGTCCTCCCCTGCCGGAGCGACGGTCGTAATCGTGAACCTGCTGGCATTCCTGATCTTTTCTGCGATTGCCGGAATCCGCGAGCATACCGCATAAAAAGTTTCCGATCTGACCTGCTTTGTTTTACTGGAGGTATTTTATGAATCGAATTGTAATTGCACTGTTAAAACCGTTTTCCTTCATCCCGGCGATTCTGATGATGTCGATGATTTTCTCCTTCTCTTCCCAGAACGGAACGGAATCCTCACAGCTCAGTGAAAAAGTGGCGCGCGGCATTTTCATCACAATCGACCACGTCATGGACCGCGGATGGGATGATGAGAAGATCCAGGAACTGGCTGACGAGTATCAGTACCCGGTACGGAAGCTGGCTCATATGACAGAGTACTGTCTGCTTGCAATCTGTGTTTCGCTTCCGCTCTACGTCTACGGCCTGCGCGGCTTCGCGCTCACATTTCTTGCCGGCATCCTCTGTGTCGCCTTTGCCGCGAGCGATGAGTTCCACCAGACGATGGTCGCCAACCGCGGCCCGTCGGTAAAGGACGTCGGCATCGACAGCATCGGCGTTCTCTTCGGCATCACGTTTGTACGGCTGTTCTGCTGGATTGCACTCGGCGGAAATACGAAAAAAAGAAAGCGGCGCAGACGGCGTTACTATTACTAAAAATATTGGATAACAGAAAAATCCCCGTTGGAAAAATCATTTCTCCTGAAACTGATTTTCCCAACGGGGATTTTTTCATTTTTCTTAAAAACAGCTCTTAGGAAAGTGAATCCGCATACGCCTGAATATCTGCCTTCATCTGAATCCAGGCATCCTCATGCTCCACGTAGTACAGAGGGCAGAGCTTTTCGGTTACATCATAGTGACGGATCACATCGTCCGAAGTCAGATTGAACCGCTTGCATAAGAAACCGGCGAGCTGGACCACAGAATTGTATGTCTCATCGGTAAATTCACCGCTGTCATCCGGGTGACAGCATTCAATTGAGATCGTGTCGAAATTGCGCTGGTTCGATGCATACGACCATTCGCTCGTCGGAATACACTGAACGACTTCTCCCTCGATACCGATCACAAAATGGCTGCTGGCCTGTGCCTCCTGCGTCTCCGGCAGATTTTCGAAATAATCACGGTTCTGCATCGCTGTGCTTCCCGGATTTGCCGTGTAGTGAATGACAATGCCATTCACTTTTTTCAGCCGGGTCTGCGGTCTGGACCAGCTGTTCGGCGTCAGAAGCTCCACATCGATCGGCGGAGCACCGGTCCAGTCGGTGATATCATTGTCCTCATAGTCATCTGCCAAAAGACCGCCTTGAGTGCTGCTGCCGTCTGCCAGTGCATCGCTCATGGCCGGTTCCGTCTTTGCCAGATGGCGGATGCCGCTGTAAATGCCGACGCAGATCAGCACCACCAGAACTCCCGTCAGAAACATTCTGCGGTGAAGCTGGCGCTGCCTCTGTTTTCTTGTCATTTTTCCCCGTCTCTTCTGTGCCATATGTTCTCTCCCCGCTGCAAATAAGCGCCCCCTCATTTGAAAAGGCAGAAGCTGAAAAGTTTCTGCCCTTTCCTCCTTCTGCCTTTTGCGACTTTTTATTCTTATTTATCGTCTACGCTGTAGTTCGGAGCCTCTTTGGTAATGTGGATATCATGCGGATGGGACTCTTTTAAGGATGCTGCAGAAATCTTCACGAATTTTCCAGTCTCCTTTAAGGTCTCAACATCTTTTGCTCCACAGTAGCCCATGCCGGAACGAAGTCCGCCGATCAGCTGGAATACGGTATCCTCTACAAGACCCTTGTATGCCACACGGCCTTCCACACCTTCCGGAACCAGTTTCTTGGCGCCGGTCTGGAAGTAACGGTCTTTACTTCCGTTCTCCATGGCTGCGATGGATCCCATTCCACGGTATACTTTGTATTTTCTTCCCTGGAACAGTTCGAAATCTCCCGGGCTCTCATCGCATCCTGCGAAGATGCTTCCCATCATGCAGACATTGGCACCGGCTGCGATAGCCTTTGTCATGTCTCCGGAGTACTTGATACCGCCGTCGGCGATGATCGGAGTTCCGGTCTTCTTTGCTTCCTCATAGCAGTCCATAACGGCTGTGACCTGCGGTACACCGATACCTGCAACGACACGGGTCGTACAGATAGAACCAGGTCCGATACCGACTTTAACAGCGTCTGCTCCGGCTGCGATCAGGTCTCTTGTTGCCTCTGCGGTTGCCACGTTTCCGGCGATTACCTGCAGATCCGGATAATGCTCTTTGATGAGGCGAAGTGTTTTGAAGATATTTGCGGAATGTCCGTGAGCGGAGTCGATGACGATCACGTCTACGTGTGCTTTTACCAGCGCATCGACACGATCGAGCACGTTTGCCGTGATGCCGACTGCGGCACCGCAGAGCAGACGTCCCTGCTCATCCTTGGCGGACAATGGGTACTTGATGGTTTTCTCGATATCTTTGATGGTGATCAGACCTTTGAGGTTGAAATCGTCATCGACAATCGGAAGTTTCTCTTTTCTGGATTTTGCAAGGATTGCTTTCGCCTCATCCAGCGTAACGCCTACTTTTGCAGTAATCAGGTTTTCGCTGGTCATGGACTCTTTGATTTTCTTGGTGAAATCAGTTTCAAACTTCAGATCACGGTTTGTAATAATACCAACCAGTTTTCCGTTCTCGGTAATCGGGACACCGGAAATACGGAATTTTGCCATCAGATTATTGGCATCTTCCAGGGTGTGCTCCGGAGACAGATAAAACGGATCGGTGATAACACCGTTCTCAGAACGTTTTACTTTGTCTACTTCTTCTGCCTGCTGCTCAATCGACATATTCTTGTGAATAATACCGATTCCTCCCTGACGTGCCATGGCAATTGCCATACGGTGTTCTGTAACCGTATCCATGCCGGCGCTCATCATCGGGATGTTCAGCTTGATCTTCTTGGTCAGATGCGTAGTCAGATCTACCATGTTTGGGGTTACTTCAGAATACTGCGGAACCAGAAGCACATCATCGAAGGTAATACCATCACCAATAATTGTACCCATTTTCATTTCTTCCTTTCTTCTTAAGTTTTTTTGATTTATCACCTAGTTTAACAAAAAACGAAAACGCTGTCAATCCATAAATACTTTTCTTGGTGCGCGGTTGCGGATATCCTTTAACATCACCTCATCCGGCTCGAAGATGACCATCTGCATTGTGTTGTCTTTTGAAATAACAAATGCATACGGTTTGTGACCCTGTCCTTCGATTCCGGAGGAATAGTTGTAACGTTTGATGCTCTGATTGTTTTTGTAGGAATCGAGCTGATGGGACTGGTACGGAGCCAGGATTTCCATGTTGGAAAGCTCATAGCTTGCGGCTCTTTTTCTTCTTGACTGCGAATAGATACGGTCGATGTCGAGCTCGCCGTTGACGTACAGATACTCAAACTCTACCGAAAGCTTCGGGATAAAAATATAGTCTACGATTCCAAGTACCAGCGCAAGAAGCAGAATCAGCGGATTCATCATAATTCCTGCGGCTGCAAAAAGAACGGTAAAGAAGATCAGAACTCCTTTGATCGCCTTGTCTTTTCCTGTCTGCTGTTTTTTCACCAGCACTTCTGTGTACAGATCACTCATTTACTCCATCCTCCTCAAGATATTCGATCAGTTTTGCTGCATTGTCCGTGTTCTTTGTATTGACCAACACGGTCAGATAGCACGGCTCATAGTACGTAAGGCCCATATCCTGGTACTTTTTCAATTTGGAAATGTCGAGGCAGGTATCTCCCGCCTTTATCCCGTACTTCTCACACGTCGCTTCGTCAAACAGTGTGGACAGATCCAGAAAATAATCGTCTTTGCTGTAGTTGTCGTACACGGCCTGTGAACAGATCAGAACATCCATGCTCTGTGCGGCAATCACGGCTGTGAATTTCATCAGCGTGTTGTAATCCGCGTTTTCCAGGTTTTCACCGAAGCTGTAGCTTGTATCGATGCTTACCTTTTCGTACTTATCTCCGGTTCCGAGCGCTTCTTTTAGGTCCTCCTCGATCGGACTTACATCCTGCAGTCCTGCGTAATCCACTACGGCAATGCTCACGAGGTCATAATACTTCGCATTTTCATGGATATTCACAATCGTGCCGATGATGAAGATAACAGCGATGATGCCGAAAATGACAGCCTTGTAGTATTCCCAGATATAGGCCAGTTTCTCTTTAAAATTCATTTTCGACAGCTTCTCTTTTTCGAGCTGCATCTTCTCCTTCCTTGTCATGTCGGATTCATAACGACTTGCCATGTGTGTTTCTTCTCCTTTGTTGTATTTCCCCCAACATCCTACAAATCAGTATAGCATAAAACGCCGGAAGCGTCCATATACGCCGCCCGGCGAAAGCATGAAAACTTTCTGAAATTTTTTGTAACGATTCAGGGCCATGCGAAATGGAAGAAAAACTTTCCACTAAAAAATCGGCCGGCAAAGACAGGACTTCGGAACCCATGTTCCGCTACGGTCTTTGCCAGCCGGTTTTCTTATTTTGTTTTACCAGACATTTTTATCCCGGAAATTACATCATTCCCATTCCGCCGTCTGCGCCTGCCGGCATAGCCGGAGCCGGCTCTTTGATGGTGGAAACTACGGACTCGGTGGTCAGAAGCGTTGCGGAAACGCTGGTAGCGTTCTGCAGTGCGCTTCTGGTAACCTTAACCGGATCAAGGATACCAGCCTGGATCATGTCTACATACTCTTCGTTGTATGCATCAAATCCAACACCTACTTTGGACTCTTTTACTTTGTTGATAACAACAGCGCCTTCCAGACCTGCGTTTGTTACGATGTGGAACAGAGGAGCCTCAAGTGCTTTCTGTACGATTCTTGCACCGATCTTCTCGTCGCCGTCCAGGCTGTCAATCAGCTCTGCAAGCTGTGTTGTTACATGGATGTATGCAGAACCGCCGCCTGCGATGATGCCCTCTTCTACGGCTGCTCTCGTTGCATTTAAAGCATCCTCCATACGGAGTTTTTCTTCTTTCATCTCGGTCTCGGTTGCTGCCCCTACACGGATCACAGCTACGCCGCCTGCCATTTTTGCCAGTCTCTCCTGCAGTTTCTCTTTATCGAACTCAGAAGTGGTCTCCTCGATCTGTGATCTGATCTGGCCGATTCTTGCTGCGATGGCATCTTTTGCGCCGGCACCATCAACGATAACGGTGTTCTCTTTCTGAACTTTAACAGATTTTGCACGTCCGAGCATTTCCAGAGTAGCATCTTTTAATTCCAGACCAACTTCCTCGGAGATCACCTGGCCGCCGGTCAGGATTGCGATATCCTCGAGCATTGCTTTTCTTCTGTCGCCGTATCCCGGTGCTTTGACAGCTACTACGTTGAAGGTTCCGCGCAGTTTGTTGATCACGAGTGTCTGGAGAGCCTCGCCCTCTACATCCTCAGCGATGATCAGCAGTCTTGCGCCGCTCTGTACGATCTGCTCCAGCAGCGGAAGAACTTCCTGAATGTTGGACAGTTTCTTATCGGTAATCAGGATATATGGATTGTCGAGAACGGCTTCCATTTTCTCCATATCGGTGCACATGTAAGCGGAGATATATCCACGGTCGAACTGCATACCTTCTACCAGCTCCAGCTCGTTCTGCATGGTCTTAGACTCCTCGATGGTGATAACGCCGTCTTTGGAAACTTTTTCCATAGCATCAGCTACCATCTGGCCTACTTCTTCGCTTCCGGAAGAAACAGCTGCAACTTTTGCAATCTGCTCTTTGCCTGCTACCGGCTGGCTCATCTCTGCAAGGATCTGAACAGCTTTATCGGTTGCTTTCTTCATTCCCTTACGAAGAACGATCGGGTTCGCACCTGCTGCCAGGTTTTTCATTCCTTCGTTTACCATAGCCTGTGCCAGAACGGTTGCGGTTGTGGTACCATCACCTGCTACGTCGTTGGTCTTTGCAGCAACTTCTTTGATGAGCTGTGCGCCCATGTTTTCAAAGCCGTCTGCCAGCTCGATCTCTTTTGCAATCGTAACACCATCGTTTGTGATGAGCGGGGCGCCGTACTGTTTGTCCAGAACAACGTTTCTTCCTTTCGGTCCAAGGGTTACACGTACGGTATCTGCAAGCTGGTTTACACCATTCTGAAGAGCGTTTCTTGCCTCTGCTCCATATTTAATCTCTTTTGCCATGATTGTCATGCCTCCTGATTTTTACTTGATTATTCTTTATTTTACAACTGCCAGAATGTCATCCTGTTTTACGATGATGTACTCTTCGTCTTCCAGTTTGACGTTGGTTCCTGCATATTTGGAATAGATTACCTGATCTCCGACTGCAACTTCCATTTTTACTTCTTTGCCGTCTTCTACTTTTCCAGGTCCTACTGCGATAACCTCAGCCTGCTGCGGTTTCTCCTGTGCCTGTCCCGGAAGTACGATACCGGATTTTGTGGTTTCCTCTGCTTTTAACTCTTTTAATACAACTCTGTCACCTAAAGGTACTAACTTCATTTATGTTTCCTCCTTCAAGATTTCATTCAGTTTTATTTATTAGCACTCAGTTCATTCGAGTGCTACTTGATGGTTCTTACTATAGTGTTTTCCACCTCATTTCGCAAATGCATGAATTTTGTAATTCTCTTTTTTTTTCTCGTGATAGCTCTTAATTTCTCTTATTTTCTCGTTTTTTCTTATTTTGGCAACTTTTTCATATTTTATACTCTCTTTAGAATCTAATTATAGTTTATTCCTAAAAACGGGAATGATACCATTTTTTTCCGCTCCACGAATGCTTTTTTGCACAAAAAGAAACGGCGCCATTCTTAAACGGCTCCGATTCTTTTCTACATTCCACTTTTTTATTTTTTCGCCTCGTCCGGATGGGCATCGCCCTTTCCTTTCAGGTTCTTTCTTGCTTTGATCTCGTCGAGTTCATCAAAGATATAATCATTTAATACCTTGATATACGTTCCCTTCATACCGCTGGAACGGGACTCGATGACGCCTGCGCTCTCGAATTTGCGGAGGGCATTTACGATGACGGATCTTGTGATGCCGACGCGGTCTGCAATTTTGCTTGCAACCAGAATGCCCTCATCCCCGTTCAGTTCATCAAAGATATGGATGATGGCTTCCAGTTCGGAGAAGGACAACGTGTTGAATGCGGATTTAACCACCTGAACCTTGCGGTTTTCCTCCACATTTTCCTCGTTGACGGAACGCATCATTTCCAGTCCGACAACGGTTGTGCCGTACTCACTGACGATGATATCGTCGATATCGTACTGCGGGGTGCAGCGGTACATAAATACGGTACCAAGGCGTTCTCCGGCGATCTCGATCGGGCAGATAATTGCGGTGTAGCGCTCTACACCAGGCCGCTCAAAGCCGAGGGTCTGTAAATTGACGTTCTCTTTTGTGGAGAGTACGCCGAGGAGACGCTCGTTTAATGCGGCATCGACATAACCGCCCACCTTATCCTCGATCAGCTCCGTAATTTCTTCCACGCCCGGGCAAAGGCTGATGCCCAGCACTTTTCCTTTTTTACTGATCACCAGGATATTGGAACTTAACGTTTCCATCAGGACTTCACAGATATCGTTGAACACGACCTTCGTGGAGTGATTGTTATGAAGCAGTTTGTTGATTTTTCTGGTTTTATCCAGCAGTTGTACGCTCATGTTCTTCTCCTTTCTTTATTTTCTGCATTTTTTTGGCGTATCCGCCGAAAAAAATGCACACTGATGCCTTTTTCAGACAACCCTTAAAACTAAGCTCATTCTATCATGTAGTTTTCCGGAAATCAATATATTTTTCAGAAAACTATAAATTTTATAAAAATTCATGCTAAATTTTTTCGGATCTTCCTGTTTTTCCGCCTCGATAAGCAAAAAAAAACGGCCTGCACCAGTTTTTCACCAGTACAGACCGCTTTGTCATTCTCAGTCTTCGTCTTTCTTTTCGCGTGCTTCTACATAGCCGCACTGCTCGTCCGCGCAGACCAGCTTATTGCCTTTTTCCAGCATATAGCCGCCGCACTGCGGGCATTTCTTGGCAGACGGTTTCTGCCAGGACATGAAATCGCATTCCGGATTGTTTTCGCATCCATAATATTTCCGTCCTTTTTTCGTCTTGCGCAGGATCACTTCTTTTCCGCACTTCGGACACGGAACACCGATCTTTTCCAGATACGGCTTCGTGTTCTTGCAGTCCGGGAATCCCGGGCAGGCGAGGAATTTTCCGTGCGGGCCGTATTTGACCACCATGTTGCGGCCGCAGTTCTCGCAGATGACATCTGTCACCTCATCCTCTACCTTAACTTCTTCGAGGTTCTTTTCTGCCTCTGTGACCGCCTCATAGAGATCCGGCCAGAAGTTCTCGACTACTGTCTTCCACGGAACACTTCCATCTCCAACCCTGTCGAGCAGAGCTTCCATCGTTGCCGTAAAGTTGACATCCACGATGCTCGGGAATGCCTCTTTCATCATGTTGTTGACCACCTCGCCGAGCTCTGTCATGTAAAGGTTCTTGTTCTCCTTTGCCACGTAACGGCGGTTGATGATCGTTGTGATGGTCGGCGCGTACGTACTTGGACGGCCGATGCCGAGTTCCTCGAGTGTTTTGACAAGGGAAGCCTCGGTGTAGTGTGCCGGCGGCTGTGTGAAGTGCTGCTGCGGATCCATCTTTTCCAGTGCCAGCTCCGTTCCTGCCTCCAGGCTCCGGACAGCGGCGTTTTTCTCTTTCTTTTCCTCATCCGGATCGGTGTAAACGGACATGAAACCATCAAATGCCAGACGGGAGGAAGCTGCTGTAAAGAGATACTCTCCTGCATTGATCCGTGCGGAAATTGTCTCATAGACGGCCGGCTGCATGCGGCTTGCCACAAAGCGTTTCCAGATCAGCTGATACAGGCGGAACAGATCTCTTGGCAGGGATTCTTTTACCATTACCGGTGTATTCGTCACATCGGTCGGACGGATGGCCTCGTGCGCATCCTGTGCCTTGCTGTTTTTATTCTCCGTCGTGTCCCCGCTTGCGGTATATTTTGTGCCGTACTGCTCCTGGATAAAGGAACGTGCTGCCGCATCGGCCTCCTCGCTGATTCGTGTAGAATCGGTACGCAGATAGGAAATCAGAGCGATCGTTCCCTTTCCTTTTACTTCCACGCCCTCGTAGAGCTGCTGCGCCAGACGCATCGTCTTCTGTGTGGAGAAGTTCAGCACCTTCGATGCTTCCTGCTGCAGGGTACTCGTGGTGAACGGAAGCGGCGCTTTCTTGGAACGCTCTCCTTTTTTCACTTCGGATACGGTAAAGGTCTCATTTTCCAGTCCCTTTAAGATTTCATCGAGCTGCTCTTTCGTCTCGATCGCCATCTTTTCACTGCCTTTGCCGTGGAATTTTGCAACGAGCGGTTTCTTCTCGCCTGGAATTTTCAGATCTGCTTCCAGTGTCCAGTATTCTTTCGGAATGAACGCATTGATCTCATCCTCGCGGTCGCCGATGATGCGCAGTGCAACGGACTGCACACGGCCGGCGGAAAGTCCGCGTTTGATTTTCTTCCATAACAATGGGCTGATTTCATAACCTACCATACGGTCGAGGCAGCGGCGCGCCTGCTGCTCGTCCACCAGGTTCATATCGATGTCGCGTGCCTGTTTGATCGACGCTTTGACTGCTGATTTTGTGATCTCGTTGAAGGTGATGCGGCGCATCTTGTTCTCATCGAGATTCAGCGCAATCGACAGATGCCAGGAAATTGCCTCTCCCTCGCGGTCAGGGTCAGTTGCGAGATAAACTTTATCTGCTTTTTTTGCGGCTTTTCGAAGAGATGCCAGAAGCTCTCCTTTTCCGCGGATGGTGATATATTTTGGTTCAAAGTCATGTTCTACATCAATTCCAAGCCGGCTTTTCGGCAGATCGCGCACATGGCCCATAGATGCTGCAACTTCGTAATTTGCCCCGAGATACTTTTTCACCGTCTTGACTTTTGCCGGTGATTCCACTATTACAAGATATTTTGCCACCTCTGATGCCTCCTGAATACATATTTTTATAACTGTCCAGATCTATATTGCGTTTTTCATATCGCATAGTTCTGCATCATTACAAATTCCAGAATAATTCCTAAATTAGTCGTAACTTCCACTGACTATACACCAAAAAGTTTTTTCTTGCAAGTGTTTTCCATTTTTAAAATGTACCATTTTTCGATGTTTCCCGACAAAATAACAGGATTTTTTCTATTTTTTAACGATTTTTCCTGATTTTTTTCTTTTCTTTTTCCTTTTTCAGACATGCACGCGGCGCAGAAGAGCCCCCTTTTTTCTTTTTCTTCTATTATAATTGTGCACCGGGCGGAATATCACAAAACCTTTCTTTTCCTCGTCCCTTTTACGATAACGCCATGTACACGCCCGGCGGATTTTCCGCAATAACGCCGTCAATTTCGAGTGCCAGCAGAATGCCGGTCAGCTCCTGCAGCGGGATTCCGGTGCTGCCGGCAAGCTGTGCAAGATTCTGCGGTTCTGCCGCGAGTGTTTTCAGAACCATTTCCGCCTCTTTTCCATAGCGCGGACGCGGTGCGGCTCTTTTTGTTCCGGCCTTTTTCACGCCCAGCTCCTCGAGAATCGTTTCGGGTGAAATCGCAATTTCCGCTCCCTGCGCGATCAGGCGGTTGCAGCCGCGGCTTGTCGCATCCGTTGTCCGTCCGGGCAGGGCAAATACCGTTTTTCCCTGCTCCAGCGCGTAGTCCGCCGTAATGAGCGAGCCGCTCTTCTCTTTTGCCTCAATTACCAGAACGACATCTGCCAGCGCACTGATCACGCGGTTGCGGATCGGGAAATGCCACGGAAGCGGCTCTGCGCCCGGAGGAAATTCGCTTAAGACACCGCCTCCGTTTTCCAGCATCCGCCGCATCAGCGGGTAATTCTGTTTCGGATAGCAGATATCCACACCGCAGCCAAGCACGGCAAACGTCTTTCCCTTTCCGCGCAGTGCCCCCTCGTGCGCCGCCGCGTCGATTCCGCACGCCAGTCCGCTGATCACCGCCACGCCGTTTGCCGCCAGCAGATCGGAA